>Ga0105349_10000190_pt1 | contig 22449 bp, 22 predicted proteins | sample EN1Hudseemescosm_FD_83661 | JGI IMG/M metagenome (GOLD analysis project Ga0105349, IMG submission 83661) | Methane-oxidizing microbial communities from mesocosms in the Hudson Canyon - EN1B Hudson Canyon | ecosystem: Environmental > Aquatic > Marine > Cold seeps | place: Hudson Canyon...
AAATAAAATTATTCGTGCATGTGTCCCTATGCATACTTTTGGCTTTCCTGTTGAGTTAGATGAAATAAACCAATTATGTCGCAAGTATAATATAACCTTAGTTGAAGATGCAGCCGAATCACTTGGTAGCACTTATAAAGAACAACATACAGGAACAATAGGTACACTTTCAGCTGTAAGTTTTAATGGTAATAAAATTATTACTACTGGCGGTGGTGGCATGTTATTAACGAACGATAAGGCTTTAGCAGAGAAAGCAAAACACATTACAACCACAGCTAAAGTTATGCATAAGTGGGCTTTTGAACATGATGAAGTGGGATTTAACTATCGATTGCCTAATCTTAATGCAGCCTTAGGCTTGGCCCAAATGGAATCTCTGAAAAAAATATTAAAAGCAAAGCGTAATGTTGCAGAAAGATATCAAGAGTGGGGTAATGATAGTGAACTCCAATTTTTTAGAGAGTCTATAAATACAGTAAGTAATTACTGGTTAAATACGGTAATAACTAGTGATTTAAATGAACGTGATGCAATGCTGGAATATACAAATAAGAATGGTGTAATGACTCGTCCTATATGGAGACCGATGCATGAATTACCAATGAATTCACAATACCAAAGAATGGATTTAATAAATACAAAGTGGTTATTTGAACGTTTAGTTAATGTACCGAGTAGTATGCCGGTGATTAATGTTTAGAGGTCTTGTTTAGTAATGATGAAAAGTAAAGACTTAGTGATAATAGGTGGAGGCGATCACGCGCGAGTCATTATTGAAATGGCAAAGGCTCTTTCAAATATTTGGAATGTAATTGGTTTTGTCGATAATGCTAAGTGTGTTGACACTGAAGAAATATTTTCTCTGCCTCGCTTGGGAAGTGATGATGATATTCCCGATTTATTAAAAGTGTATCCTAATGCAAAACTTATTTTAGCGATGGGCGATATTCTGATTCGTAAAAAGATAGTTGAAAAATTGTGCCTTCCTGAAGATAAATGGGCAACGCTGGTACATCCTTCAGCTGAAATCTCTCCAAGTGTAAAATTGTCATGTGGAGTTACGGTATTAAGTCGAGTTGTTATTCAAACATCGGCAATTTTACATGACCATGTAATTGTAAATAATGGTTCAATACTTGAACATGATGTAACAGTTGGAGCTTATAGCCATATTGCACCAGGTGTCGTTACTGGAGGAGGATGCAAAATTGGAAGTGGGGTTGTGGTTGGTTTAGGATCACGTTTACGTGATCATGTAATTATAGGTGATAATGCCATTATTGGTGCTGGTTCAGTTGTTGTTACAGACATACCTGATGGAGAAACTGCAGTAGGCATACCAGCTAAGAGATTATCTGAGTCACAAGAAAATATAGTTAACATTAAAGATATATGTCTGCGCGAATCAACAATGTTATATGAAGCGATGTCAATATTATCAGAATTTGGAGCAAAAATATTACTGATCACCGATAGTGCTAATAAACTTCTAGGTATTTTGACATATGGTGATATTAGGGATGCCTTATTAGATTATGACAATCTAAATCAAAAAGTTGGATATTTTATGAATACAAATTTCCATGCTGTTGATGAAAAACTTGGTCGTGTTGTTGCTCTGGAATATATGAGATCAAATGGTATAGATCGAATGCCAGTTATTGATAGTGCGAAGAGAGTTGTTGGTTTGCATATGATTGAGTCGATGATAGGTAATATAAGAATAACAAATCAAGTTGTTGTCATGGCGGGTGGAAAGGGTACTAGGTTAAAACCCCTTACTGATAATTTACCAAAACCGATGGTAAGAGTTGCAGGCCGTCCAATACTTGAACATATCGTATTTCACTTATCCGGTTCGGGTGTGGAAAATATTACATTTTCTGTAAACTACCTAAAAGAAATGATTCAAGATTATTTTCAAGATGGTTCAAAGTTTGGTTGTAATATAGAATACTTAATTGAAGATAAACCATTTGGGACAGCTGGTTCATTAAGTAAGTTATCTCTCAGTTCAAATGAACCTATTCTAGTATTAAATGGAGATATAATGACTCATTTTAGTGTTGAGAATATATTGCATACCCATAATCTTAATGAAAATGATTTTACAATTGGTGTCCATCTACATAGTGTTCAAATTCCATATGGTGTAGTTGAGTTAGCTGACACTCGTGTGGCGGCTATACATGAAAAACCTGAATATGATTATCTTATTAATGCAGGTGTGTATGTACTAAATCCAGATATAATAAATCTGATTCCTGATTGTAAAGAGTTTCAAATGACAGAGTTAATTAACTTATTAATTAGTTCTGGAAAAAAAGTTGGAACACATTTGTTAGAACACGATTGGATAGATATTGGAAAACATAAAGATTTAGCAATCGCTCGTGGCGATCTGACAGTGAAACATTAAATTATGAAAAATATAGTTGTTATTGCACCTCACCCTGATGATGAAACAATTGGTTGTGGCGGGGCTCTATTAAAACATAGAGAAGATGGTGATCAAATATTCTGGTTGATTCTTTCGCATATGCCTAAAGGAGAGTCATGGAGTAATGATGAAATTGAAGCTAGAAAAAAAGAGATTCAAAAAATTTCGAATAAGTTTCAGTTCACAGAAACATTTGAGCTTAATTATCCAGCTAAAAAATTAGATCAGGTTCCTATGGACGAGCTTGTTTCAAGTATTGCGCAATGTATCAATAAAGTTAGTCCTACGATTATTTATTTACCAAACCCTACAGATAGTCATACCGATCATCAAGTAGCGTTTAACGCAGGACATAGTTGCACTAAAAGTTTTCGCTTTCCTTTTGTTAAGAAAGTACTTGTATATGAAACTTTATCGGAAACAGAGTTTTCCCCAAATATTGGAAACATTCCGTTTTCTCCGAATGTATTTATTGATATTAGTGACTACTTAGAAGAAAAATTGGAAATTTTAGATATATATGCAAATCAATTAGGTAATCATCCTTTCCCAAGAAGCATAGAGAATATTAAGGCGTTAGCTACGTTACGTGGAGCCACCTCTAATTGTCATTATGCAGAAGGTTTTTATTTAGTAAAGTCTATTGAATGAGTAAAAATGATATGGAAATAGTTGCAATTATAACAGCAAGAGGAAATTCAAAAGGTATACCTAGCAAAAATATTATTGAGTTAAATGGGAAGCCCCTAATTGCATGGAGTATCATTGCTGCTAAGCAATCAAAAAATATTAGTAGAGTAATTGTATCAACTGATAACAAGCAAATTGCAGATGTAGCATTAGAGTATGGAGCTGAAGTACCGTTTCTTAGGCCTTCGGAACTAGCTCAAGATGATACGTTAGGAATGGCTGTTGTTCTGCATGCTATTAAATGGTTATTTGATGAGGAGGGTTATAGTCCTGACTTTACAATGTTACTACAACCAACATCTCCGCTCAGAAATTCAACGGATATAGAAAACGCAATTAGTATACTGAATAATAAAAATACTAGTAGTGTAGTTAGCGTATCTCAAGTAGAACAACATCCACATTTAATGGTTAATATTAAAAATAATGGAACTATGAAATGCTTAGCAGAATTATCCATGGGATCAGGTAATCGACATGAGTATCCTGCTGTCTACGCATTAAATGGTGCTATTTATATTGCAAATACTGAAGATGTTCTTAAAAACGAGACATGGTATGACAAAGATTCAAAGGCTTACATAATGCCAGAAGAAAGATCTATTGATATTGATTCACTTAAAGATCTTGTTGTTGCAGATTATTATATGAAAAAATACTAACGTATAATTTACAAGTGGCTAAAGTGATGAACAAAAAGAGAATTATAGCTGTTACAGGATGCCGATCTGAATATGACATTATCTATGCAGTATTAAAAGCATTTGACCATGATTCAGATTTTGATTTGTCTGTTATTGTTGCCGGTGCACATTTATCTGAGTATTTTGGCTACACTTTTAACGATATTAAGTTAGACAATTTTAAAATTGCAGGCAAGATACATTCCCTTATAAATAGTGATAGTTATATAGGTAAAGCTAAAAGTTCAGGTATTTTACTTTCTGGTTTATCAGAAATACTTGATGATTTAGAACCAGACTATGTAATGGTTGCAGGTGATAGAGAAGAATCAATTATAGTTGGTATAGCATGCACATATTTACAGATCCCACTGATTCATATTGCTGGCGGAGATCGGACTTATCCTGGAAAGAATATTAATGATGTAGATGAGCCAATACGGCATGCAACTTCTAAACTAGCCAGTATTCATTTTACGATGGCAGACGAACATGCTGAACGTCTAATTAAAATGGGAGAAGAAAAATGGAGGGTATTCAATACAGGAAATCCTGCATTAGACCGTTTTAAAGAAATTGATAAAATTAATAGAAGTGAAATTCTTAAATATTTTGGTTTCAAATCTGATAAGCCACTTGTTTTGATGATTCAACACGTATTAAGCGGAGAAAAAGAATTTGCTTATGAGCAAATTCAAGCAACTCTAAATGCTTTGCATGATTTAGATGTGAATTGCGTAATTAATTATCCTAATTCAGATTATGGTAGTCAGGATATGATCACACTACTGGAAAATGATAAAGTAAAAAGTAATCCAAACTTAAGTATTTCCAAAAATTTACCACGAAATATCTTTATGAACTTAGTTGCTAATGTTGATGTTTTAATTGGCAATTCAAGCATGGCTTTCTGTGAAGGAGCCTATTTGGAATTGCCATCAATAAACATTGGTAAGCGACAATTAGAGAGGTTAAATGGTGGTAATGTTGTTTTTGTTGATCATGATGCGGCTGAAATAAAAAATAAAATAAATAAAATTATTACTGATAAGGAGTATTCTGATAGACTGAGAAAATGTAAAAAAATATATGGTGATGGGGAGTCCGCTAAACGAATGCTTCAATATTTAAAGGATATTAAACTGACTAAAGAAGAAATAATTGCAAAAGACAATACTTATTGATTCTTCGTGAGGAATTGAAAATTCGGGATAGTAAAATTAAAGATAAAGACTCAACGACTCATGATGTTGAATATAAATTCTATTTAAATGAAAAAGAACACTTTGAGAAACCGAAATTTAGCACTGAGTTTTTAGTAGATATAATCAAACAAAAAAGTAGCGAAGATTTAACTTTTTTAGATGTTGGTTGTGCAAATGGTGCGCTATTAACTTATGTGGAGCATATTTTTCCGAAATGGAATTTAATTGGTGTTGATGTTAGTGCAGACTTGGTTAATGATGCTAAGGTAAGAAATGTAAAAGCAAAATTTATTGTTGATGACTTCATGTTGCCAAATGAATTATCTGTTAAAGCTGATATTGTTCAAGCTGCAGGAATTATTAATATATTCGAAGACCCCAAAATTTTCATTGATTCATTAATCAATATGAGCAATCCTCAAGCTTCAATCTTTATTCACGGGATATTTAATCCCTCAGATGTTGACGTTCTAGTTAAATATAGAGATTACTCGAGAGCTGATGTTGATACTAATGAACCTTTTGAAGGAATTTGGAATGATTTTTCTATTAAGTGTGTCAGTAATATACTTGATAAAAACACATTGGTGAAAAGTTATAAATTTCATGAATTGGTTTTTCCTGATGATATGGTTCGAGGTAAAGATCTAAGTGATTTGCACAGAAGTTGGACTATAAAATGCGATGATAAAGTTCAGTTTACAAATGGGTTAAACATCATACAGCATCAATACTGGTTAGAGATTATCCTAAAATAGTATAGTAAAATTATGTCAATCATTGCAGTAATACATCAACCGGATTATTTGTCGTATCCGGGGTTTTTCCACCGGCTACTTCATGCCGATATATTTATTATTTTGGATGATGTTCAATTTGTAAAATCACCTAATGGTTTGACGCATAGAGATTTAATCAAAACACCGAAGGGTAGTAGTTGGCTGACATTAAACACAGTAAAAGCACCTCAGAAGACAGCTATTAATTGTATTAAACTTTCTGAAGCCATTGATTGGCGAACAAAGCATTTAAACCTCATTGTCCAAAATTATAAAAAATCACCGTTTTATGGCGAGATTTATCCATATATTACCGATCTTTATAAAAAGGATTACCCGAACTTAATTGATATCAATATGGAATCAATAAAAATGCTAATGAAGTTGTTTGATATAAATATTCCTATACAGTTAGCTAGCGAATTGGCTAGTAATGGTTCAAAAAACGAGCTGTTAATTAGTTTATTGGGAAATGTTAATGCAACTCATTATTTGTCTGGAACGGGTGCGAAGGCATATTTAAAAGCTGAGCAATTTGAAAAGGCTAATATAAAAGTTAATTGGCAACAATATACACCAGTTATTTATCCGCAAATGTTTGGTGATTTTATTCCTGATTTGAGTAGTATCGATATGTTATTTAATTGTGGTATAGATCTTTCTCAAGAACTTCTTAGGAAGTCTTAATATCCATCATATGAAAGTGGTTTTGCAAACATGTTTTCTATAAAAACTCATATATGCTTGAATAAATCAATGAGGCACTGTCTATATGTTACCTTTAGATGAAGTGTTTATTATTGCGGAGGCAGGAGTTAATCATAATGGCAATTTAGATAATGCATTTAAATTAATTGACCTTGCTTCTCGAGCTGGTGCAAATGCAATAAAGTTTCAAAATTATAAGACTGAGGAATTAATTCAAAGTGGTCTAACAAAAGAAACCTATCAGATTGAAGGTGATAGTGATTCCGAAACGCAATTTGAAATGTTAAAACGATTTGAATTAGATCGGGAATCAACCAGAAAATTGATGGACTATGCAGATGAAAAGAAAATCATGTTTATGTCAACGCCATATGATAAGGATAGCGTTGATCTATTGGTTAATTTAGATTTGAAAGTATTAAAAATTGGTTCAGGTGAAATTACTGATTTACCCTTCCTTAAATATGTAGCATCGAAGAAATTGTTTGTTATTCTTTCTACTGGTGCTTCTACTATGAATGAAGTACAAGATGCTGTTGATACAATTTATTCATATCATAAGAATTTAATTTTATTGCATTGTACTAGTAGTTATCCCGCGCTTATGCGGGATGTTAATTTGAAAGCAATGTTAAGTCTTCAAAAAGGATTTGATTGTCACATTGGTTACTCAGATCACACTTTAGATAATACTGTTTCAATTGCAGCTGTTGCAATGGGGGCTAAAGTAATAGAGCGACATATAACTTTAGATAAGAATATGGATGGCCCTGATCATAAAGCATCTCTAAATGAGAGAGAGTTCACTACTTTAGTCAATTCTATACGAGATCTTGAAGTAGCATTTGGAGATGGGATAAAGCGACCTGCAGATAGTGAATTAGAGACGCGCGCGATGGGGCGAAGAAGTATCGTTACACGTATATCAATTAGTAAGGGTGAAGTTATTACTGAGTCAATGTTAAGTACTAAACGCCCGGGTACTGGAATGCTTCCATATAAAATGTTTGAAATTATAGGGAAGCGTACAACACAAGCATTGAAAGAAGATTATTTAATAGAGCCAAATGATGTGGAGAATTACGATGAGCGATAGAAAACTTGAAATGAATGAGTTCATGAAGCACTTTGTTGACATGCCTGATAGGCTTTTAAAATATAATGAGATTTTATTGAAAGATAATGAAGCAAGTCCTGAATGTTATCAAGATACTATGTCATATCGACGTTTAGCGATAGCAATAACGACTGTTTGTAATTTGTCTTGTGCGTGGTGTTATAGGTTTGATTCGCATTATAAGCAAACGTTGGATAAAGTAATGTCTGTTGAGACATTTGAAAAAATCATTGATAACACAACAGGTAGATTTAAATTAATACATATGGCTGGTATTGGTGAGCCAACAATGCATAAAGATCTTTGTGAGCTAATTAGCATTGCTAGAAGAATAACAGACAAAGTTAAGATTACTACGAATGGCACGCTATTAACTAATGAAATGTTAAAGTCGTTTGAAGAAGCGGGGCTTACAGATATTGAAATTAGTATGGATTCATTTTCCTCAGAACAGCTGATGGATTTACGTGGTTCTGATTTATCGGTATTGATTGAAAATATTCGATTTATAAATAACCATACAAAAATGGATTTACAAATTAATTCCGTTGTATCAAATCTAAATTATGAAGGGTTAATGAATATAGTTGATGTTCTGGGTGAAATGGATAGGTTGAAAGTTTTACATACAATCCCTTTATTTAAGACTGAGCAATTTGACGGAACAGTAGTTGATACTATTACAGATGAAAAATATAAAATGTTGCTTGAGAAAATTGAAAGTGATATGAATATAAAAGGTTTAAATTGGAGGCTTTGGCCGAATTCTCATGGTGTAACAGTAGATCCTGTTATAGAAATGAAGAAAAAGAATAATATATGCTTCACTGTTTTTGACGATCCATATATTAATGTTGATGGCTATTTTGCAACTTGTGGAAGACGAGAGTTTGGTGGGATGGAGGATGCGACTGTTGGTTTTGAAAAAGGATGGAATGGAACCAAGTTGCTTAAGTATAGAACCAATATGCTTAATGGTAAATATCCATCGTTTTGTGGAACTCTATGCTTCTTAAAAGAAAAAGAAAAAAGCGCTTTGAAGTCAGATGAAGAAAAAATTAAAGTTAATAATTCTATGAGGGTTGTTGTTGATGATCTAATTAAAAAGGGTTTAGGGGATAAAAAAACTAGGCTAATCCAAGAAACTAAAGCTAAAGTAGAAAAATAAAAAAACTATTTTTTGAGCGAATCTACTTTTTGTGAAAACTATTAGAATAATCCCTAGAATTGATGTCAAGGGGGCAAACGTTGTAAAAGGAATTCATATGGAAGGATTAAGAGTGCTTGGGGCTCCTAATAGTTTTGCGAAATATTACTACGATAATGGTGCAGATGAACTTATTTACATGGACGTCGTAGCAAGTTTATATGAAAGAAATAGTTTACTTGATCTAGTGCAGAAAACAGCTGAAGATGTGTTTATTCCTATTACTGTAGGTGGAGGAATACGTTCAATTGATGATATCTCGAAAGCATTAAATTCAGGTGCTGACAAGGTATGTATTAATACAGCAGCAATAAATGATAATTCATTAATTGCTCGAGCTGCAGATAAATTTGGTTCATCAACAATCGTTATCGCTATCGAATCAATTAAACAGGATGGTGGACATTATCAAGCTTTCACAGATAATGGGCGTGAATATACTGGAATGGATGTTATTGAGTGGGCAAAAAAAATTGAAAATCTAGGGGCTGGAGAGATATTATTAACTTCAGTTGATGTTGAAGGTACCGGAAAAGGGAGTGATATTAATTTAATAAATTCAGTAGCAACTGAGATTAATATTCCTCTTGTAGTGCATGGTGGTGTGGGTAAGGTAAAAGATGTTGTGGATATAGTTTCTTCAACTAATGCTACAGCAATAGCATTAGGTTCAATACTTCATTACGATACAATAAAATATATAAAGCAATCTGGGAATGACTTGTCAGCTGAAGGAAATCGAGATTTTTTGAATTCAAATAGAATTTCAAAAAATATTAAGTCTTGTTCAATTTATGAGATAAAAGAAAAGCTATCTGAATATGATATTGCAGTAAGGATATAGGTTAGGTGAAAAAAATGGCTGTTATTGATTATGGGGCTGGCAATATCTTTAGCGTGTCTCAAGCTCTAAAAAAAATAGGTGCAATACCCGTCATAACAAATAACAAAGATGAAATAGATGATTGTGATGCCATCATTCTTCCTGGTGTCGGTTCTTTTGGAAATGCAATGTTAAACCTTAAGAAAAATGATTTGATTAATAAAATATTAGATTCAGTAAAAAATGGAGTGCCATTGCTTGGTATATGTCTTGGGTTTCAGTTATTATTTAATTCAAGCGCTGAATTTGGTTTTCACGAAGGTTTAAAACTTATTGATGGTGAAGTTGTTAAATTCCCTACGTTAGAAGATGGTTATGTAATCCCTCAAATACAATGGAATACTGTTAATCTAAATAAAAAAGATTCTATTTTATTTAAAGATATAGACGCTGATCCATTTATGTATTTTGTTCATTCTTTTTATGTTAAACCATCTCAAAACAATCTTGTGGCATATAATGCTAATTATGGTGGTCTGGAATATTGCTGTGCCATTGAATATAAAAATATATTTGGCGTTCAATTTCATCCAGAAAAAAGCTCGCAGAATGGTTTACGTTTATTAAAAAACTTTATGGATTACGTGTAGTTTTCTTTGTAATTAGAGATTTATTGTATTCGATGAAGTTATTTTGAGTAACCAAGATATTATAAAACCATAGTGATGAAATTAAATTTTTCTAGCAAATTCAATAACGCCATTCCTAAAATATTTTTTTTGAAATGTAATTTAATTACAACTTAATTTAGTTGAAAGTTGAGGTATTAAGATGACTCATAGTAAAGTAAATGTGGGTGAAAGGTATTATGCAAAAGGTTATGACTTACCTGAAGAGGTAAAGTATTGTACACGGTGTGTTATCTCAAACCAAAGACCACGAATAACATTCGATGAGGATGGTGTATGTTCAGCATGCAATTATTCTGATTTTAAGAATAATGAAATAGATTGGAAAAAAAGAGATTCAGAGCTTATAGAGTTATGTGATAAATTTAGGCGTAATGATGGTAGCTACGATGTAATTGTTCCAAGTAGTGGTGGTAAAGATAGCGCATTAGTGGCACATATGTTAAAAAACAAATATGGGATGAATCCATTAACTGTTACATGGGGGCCACATTTATATACTGATATTGGATTTAAAAATCATCAAGATCACATACATATTGGTGATTTATCTAATATTCTGGTCACACCACCTGGAAAAGCACATCGTAAACTAACTAAGCTTTCTTTTGAAGTCTTAGGAGACCCATTTCAGCCATTTATATATGGACAGGCTAATATGCCACTTCAAGTAGCTAAGAACCTGAAAATACCTTTGATTTTTTATGGAGAAAACTCTGAAGTTGAGTATGGTGGCAGCATGAAAGGTGCATATAATCCAACACGTGATTGGAAATACAAAAATACAAACATCGTAATGTCTGGCCTACCACCAGAAAAATTTATTGAGAAAGGAATCGGTGAACATGATTTGTATCCATATTTGCCTCCAAGCAATGAAGAACTAGAAAACTTAGGCTTACAAATTCATTATTTTGGTTATTATCATAAATGGGTTCCCCAGGAAAATTATTATTATTGTGTGGAAAATACAGGGTTTGTTGCAAACTCTATGCGAAGTGAAGGGACATATTCTAAATATGCTTCTTTAGATGATAAGCTTGATGGATTTCATTATTATCTGATGTTTATAAAGTTTGGTATTGGTAGGGCAACATCTGATGCTGCACATGAGGCCAGAGATGGACACATTACACGTGAAGAAGCTGCGGCACTTGTGGGGCGGTTTGATGGAGAGTTCCCTAAAAAGTATTATCAAACATTTTTAGATTACTGTGATATTTCTGAAGAACACTTTAATGAAGTAATAGATTCATGGAGACCTGAGCACATATGGAAAAATATTGATGGTAAATGGATGTTGAGGCATAAGGTTGATGGCTCAGGCTGTGATGATTAAGTCTTAATTTTAAGATGATTTTAACCTGAAAATGCAAATATAATTTTAGAATTCATATTTGATTATTCATTAATAATGTATGTGAAAAATGTAGGGATTAGAAGTAAAGTTATATGAAAAAAGTTTTATATTATGAGTTTAGTAATAAATATTCTGTGCATATAGTAAAGCATTTGCGTGATGCATATTTATGGGAACCGGTTTATATGGCTGGAACAAGTATTGATTCTATTAAAGATGAATTATTAAAAAATAATATTAAATGTACCATACAAGATTCAATGAAATTGAGACTTGCTCAATTTGATTATAGTAAAGTTGGTGAGCCAGTACCTATTGATTCAACTGTACTTCATTCATTGTCAAAATATTCGATGAATTTTATTGGCTTAATAAGAGATGCTAGTGGTGGCTGGGATTTTAGTTATGATGAAAGAAAACATTATTACTATAATATATTAAAATATTGGAATACAGTTCTTGCAAAGTTTAAGCCCGATGTAATTGTTTTCTTTACATGGCCTCATACACAAGCTTGTTATCCATTGTATTTGTTGTGTAAACATCATTTTAAAATGGAAGTGTTATTCATAGATCCTAGTCCGCTGTTGGATCAAAATTGCCACTTCGTCGGTACATCTTTAGAAAGTTTGCATTCACCCTTTATGGCTGTTTACGAGTCTGATGAGGTTATAACACCAAGTAAAAGTACTATGGACTATTTGCTGAACTTAAGGGGCAAGCACTCTAAACAGCCTAAGTACCTTGATGAAATCTATCATAGAGATAAAAATACAAAGCAAGTTCTTATTCATGATTTTATTTGGTTGGCAATATCAACATGTATCAAAGGGACCGGATTTAAAAATGGTGACTACGATTATAAAAAGAACCGAAAACCTTATGATGATCTGAAATCCAGAATGAATAATTTTGATATTCTCTTTTATATGGAAAAATCTAGAAGAAAAAATATCAAGCTTGCAAAGATTTATAAGAAATTTTGTATGAATGCGGATTATACTAAAAAGTTCGTTTTTTTTGCTGCACCTTATCAGCCAGAAGCAGTAACTGCTACAAATGCCGGGGTTTATGAAGAATTATTTCTTGTTCTTGATGTCTTGTCTGATAGTGTGCCGGATGATTGGATTATTTTTTATAAAGAACACCCTTCAACATTTCTCGAACATTTTCAAGGCCATTATCGACGAAATAAAAGAGTGTACGAACGAATTGAATCATATAAGAATATTCAAATTATTCCTTCAGAGACAGATACAATTAAGCTTATCGATAATTCTCAAGCTGTTTGTACAGTAGGAGGCACAACTGGATGGGAGTCAATAGTTCGTGGTAAACCCGCTCTTGCATTTGGCAATGTTTGGTATCAGGGATGTAAAAGTATTTTTACAATTAACACATTAAAAGAGATACAAGAAGCAATTAGTGCAATATGTAATGGTTATTTGCCAGATGAAAAAGACATAGACAGATATACTGCAGCCGTTGAAAAGATAACAGAAAAGAATATTGTTATGGATAATTTTCATCAAGAGATACTTAAGGTGGATAATCCGGAATATGAAATGGAGCGATTAGCCGATATGCTCTATCAAACATATGAAGCAAATTATGCTTGATTACAGGTTAGCAAATTACAATTTATATGAGTTTATCTGAAAATAATCGAATGCTGATACATTTCTAGCTGTGGTTATTGAGTTACATGGTGATATGCTTGTTTCGGCATTAAGGGCATGGGAACAATTAGATCAGAAACTTCCAATGAATTCTATATCGTTCAGTTCTTATGCTCCACATGTAACATTGAAATCAGGTATTCAGTGCGAAATTAGTGAGTTATCAAAAATTGCTGCTGATGTTACCAAGCGTTGTTCTGTTTTCTCATTACAGGGAAATGGACTGGGGGTATTTGTTGCTGATACCCCCCCCCCTTGTTCATATCCGCTGGATTTTAAATGAAGAGCTTTGGCTTTAAGGGAGATGCTTACTAAAGCAATAAATTCTGCAGAACAAAGACATGTGATTACATGTTACGAAGATGATAATAACTGGCAGGCAAAAAGTACATTGGCATTTACGGATTCATCATACGATAAATTGCCTAAGACATTAAAGATCTTGGAAGGAATAGACTTTAGAGCTGAAACTATAGTGTCAGAATTATCTATATATGAGTATGGGGAACAATTCGGAGAGAAAAAACTATTATCTTTTAGCTTTGGCTAAAACTATGATGCTAATTGTTGTAACAATGTATTAACTGAATTGTGATGATTGGAATTTACGTAAGCAGCCTTTTGTTTAAAAATAAGTATTTATATGTGATGTCACCATATGATTAACTCGGGCCTAAATAAGATAAAAATGTTTATAGATAAAATATGCGAAAATAATCGCTTTAATAGTTTTCAAAAAAACAGATTGTTTTTATCTTTAAACGATGATGATAAGAAGTTATATAGATTTGTTGATGATTACTTTAAAGACTACTGTGATTTCTTTAATATTTCAGTTGACGACGTAAATCGTATAAAAGATCGATTTTCCAATCATTACTCAAGTGATATTAAAAACTTTATTGACACTGGAAAATATCCATTAGAACTTACGCCTGATACTCCAAACACTTTGGAACGTGTTGAGTATGATGTTATTTTGATATTATCTTATCTTCTTGAAAAACATCGATTTAAAATCCTTAAGTGGTTAGCTCTAAAAGATTTTTCTAATAAAATGGTTCTTGCTGTCGGGGTTGGGCCCGGTGTCGAGATTGGTATGATTTTAGATTTTCTTGGGTACTCTTGCTCTGTTGAGGCGTATGATCTTGAGTTTAGTGCTTATGTTAATAACCGCTATGGCGACATGGTGAAAAAGGAATTTTTTGTAGGTACGGAAAAGAAATTTGATACTGTTATTTTGATTGAGGTACTCGAACATCTGTCTAATCCACTTGACTTATTAAAAGCAATATCTAAATCAATGATTAGAGGAGGGTACCTATATGCAACTACCGCTATTGATATACCTCAATTCGACCATTTGTATAACTTTAAGGAAAAGGAAGTTGTTGATTTATTTGCTGAATGTGAATTAGAGATGATTGATATTCAAAATATTAAGCACGGTACAGTTTTAAGTAAGATTGATTCAATTAATGAAGTTGTTGAAGCAATAAAATGTTAAATATTTACTGCTGTTTGATAAATTAGTATTTATAGCAATTTTCTTTATAGGCATCTATTTTTTACTTGAGCAATTATTTTATATAATAGTCTAACGATGAAATACACTGATATTTTAAAAGAGAACACACATTTGGGAGAGTCGCTAAGTAGTGAAAAATATACTATCCGTGTTCTATCTAATATTGTTGTAAATCAGTTGGGTGAAATTTTAGAGTATTTTTTACGTGATAATGCAATCCCCGCTGTTGTCTCGTTTGGTGATTACGACAACATCGTTCAGGATAGCTTTAATGTTTCCAATGAAAATCTTGTTATTGTTTTTTGGGAACTATCAAACTTAATTGATGGCTTACATTATCGAGCAGAAATATTTTCTGATGAAGAGATTAAAGAATTAGAGAGAAAAGTTTTAGCTGAAATAGAACTAGTCTTTGAGTCTTTAAAATCTTTGCCTCTGGTTCTATTTAATCGTTTTTCTACGCTGCTTTTTTGCCATAACACAATTATTCAAGGTCAGCTCGAAACTTTGGCTCGTAGATTGAATGGTCGGTTAGAGACAATGGTTTCGAAAAATATTCATTTGATCGATATTGATAAAGTGATAGCTACAGTAGGGGTTCAGAATAGCGTTGATTTTCGTTATTTTTATTCGTCTAAGGTTTTATATACTGTAGTTTTTTTTCAAGCTTATGCGAGAAAAATTCAGCCATATATTATGGCTGCGAATGGATTGATGAAAAAAGCAATTATATTTGATTGTGACAATACATTATGGAAAGGGATTATAGCTGAAGACGGTTTTGAAAATATTGAATTATCTCGAATTGAACGTGTTGGAGCTATTTTTTCAGAAATTCAAAGTTTGGCCCTCTCTTTACAGAGGAATCAAGGAGTATTATTAGGGCTATGTTCAAAGAATAACTTAGCGGATGTCAATAAAGTACTGGATGAACACCCTGATATGCTAATTCGAAATAATGATCTAAGTATAAAGATAATCAACTGGAAAGATAAAGCTTCAAATCTTAAAGAAATTTCAAATGAACTTAATATAGGATTAGAAAGTATAGTATTTATCGATGACTCGGATTTTGAGGTGGAATTAGTTAAGAATGAACTCCCTGAAGTTACAGTATTAAAAGTACCATCAAAAATCCATGAGTATCCAAAAATGATTCGGGATAATTTTGGGTTGTTTTTTGGCTTTTCCATGACCGAAGAAGATCGAAGTAAAACAACTATGTATCAGCAGCAGGCTGAGCGTGCATTAGAAGAAAAGAAAATTGGCAACATCAATGATTATCTTTCTTCTCTCGGAATTACTGTCAAAGTACATATAGATGATTATTCAAGTGTTTCACGTATGGCACAAATAACTCAAAAAACAAATCAGTTTAATTTAACGACAAAACGGTATACAGAAGCAGAGATATTAAAATTTGTTTCAGATGAGACAGTTAAAGTTATATCAATAGCTGTATCAGATAAATTTGGAGATAGTGGAGTCACGGGTCTTTGCGTATTCAAAATTTTGCCAAGTGAAAATATAGCTGAGATTGATACGCTGCTCATGAGCTGCCGGATAATAGGTCGTAATATAGAGTACGCTTTTATGGATGTGATAGCAGAATTCGCTATGAAGGAAAATGTATCAAAAGTATTTGCTACATATAAAAAAACTGAGAAAAACGAGCAAGTTTGTGATTTTTATGATCGTTGTGGTTTAGATAGAGTGGAAGCAGATTCGGATATAGATAGATATGTTTTAAATGTGAAGGACTATAAGCAAAAAAAAATAGAGTATATTGAGGTAAGAAATGGGTAATAGTATTGATGACAGAATAAAGTCTGTTATGGCATCAGTATTTGGAGTAAATGCTGAAGAGATAAATGATGAAACAACACCTCATACAATTAGTACGTGGGACTCGATGAAACACATTAATATGATCGTGGCTCTAGAACAAGAATTTGAAGTGCAGTTAGAAGATGAAGAAATAGCGGCAATGGTAAGTTACCCAATTGTTTCTGCAACAATACAAGCATACATAGATTAATGTATAAAATATTAATACTGACTGATTCTGCTGCAAATCCGAGATCGTTTCCGGTCAGCGAAAAAGTAAGCTTGGAAGAGACTTATCCATATCTTATAAGAAATGAATTTAAGGATGCTACTTTTTGGCAACTTTCTATTGGGAATATGGAAACAGAAATGATTTTTAGTCAGGCAATAGGATATTTGTCTGATTGGGAGCCCGATTTTATTATAGTCCACTCGGGCCTTGCTGATTGTCGACCAGAAGCTTTTTCTGAATTTCAAAAGTCATTTATAACAAAGTTTTTACCAGAGATTTTCCCTTCGCTCAGGCGAAATCTTTATAGCCCTCGACTTATTAAGAAAAGGCAAGTTTATCGCGTATCTAAAAGAAGTTTCCGAAAAACGATAAAGAAGTTTTCTTTGGTGTTTATAAAAGCAAAAGTGTTATGGTTGGAAATTGTCACAGAAGCTAAATATGAAACTGATAGGCCTGGGGTTGGAAAGCGCATCGAAGATTACAATACTTTGATTAAAAATATTTACGAAGACGATTTAGTCGGTATAAAAGATGAACTGTTGAGTGCGCATGGATTTAATAATGATGGAATTCACTGGAATAAAATTGGTCACAAAGTTGTTGGGGAAATATTGGTGAATAGAATGAACTTACATATCGATAACAGTAAGGGTTGAAAATGAGCTTTGATAAGACATTTATAATTTCTGAGATGGCTTGTGCTCATGAAGGTGATATTAACTTAGCAAAGATTATTATAGACGGTGCGGCTGAAGCAAAGGCTGATGCTGTGCAATTACAAATTTGGTCTCTCTCGCATATGATGTCTCCACAAAGAAAAGAATATGAATTACTTCAGAGAATAGAATTTAGTCAGGATGAATGGAGAGAATTAGTAAAGTATAGTCGAGACAAATATCCAGAAATGCAGGTATATGTTTGTGTATATGAGCATTCTACCATTGAGTTTATCGATCGTTTAGGTATTGATGGTTTTAAATTGAACTCTTCAGATTTGTCTAACCCATTAGTATTAGAGAAAGTTGCAAAGACGGGTAAACCAATAAATCTTAGTGTAGGTGCATCCTCAATTGCTGAAATTCAATCGGCAGTCGATAAAATTAAATTTATATCAAAATCAAAAATTACTCTTATGTATGGACATCAAAGCTTTCCAACGAAACCTGAAAATGTTCATATGTTTTATATGAAAAAGTTGGCTGATTTATTTGAATTGCCAATTGGCTATCAGGACCATTGTGATGCAGATCAAGAGTCTGCGTTTTGGTTGCCAGCTGCAAGTATGGGGATGGGAGTATCTGTATTAGAAAAACATATTACTCATGATCGTAGTAAGAAGGGGATAGATTATGAGTCAGCACTAAATCCTGATGAGTTTGTAAAGTTTGTTGATATGGTACGTTGTATAGATAGTGCAAAAGGTAATGCTACACCCCGAAATTTTACGGATGATGAAATTAAGTACAGAGAATTTCAAAAGAAAAGCATCGTAGCAGCTAGGGATATTTCTATCGGTAGCGTTCTAAAGGAGAGTGATATAGTTTTTATGCGAGCTGAAACTCTTGGTTTCTCACCCGCTCAAATTGATACGGTTGTAGGAAAAGTTCTAATAAATGATATTGGTGCTTTTGAAACAATTACCGAAGATAGTATTTCATGAAATAGTATTTCATGAAAATTGCATTTTTAATAACAGCTCGTCTCAAATCAACTCGATTGCCAATGAAGGTGATCAAACCTATGCATGGAAAACCAATGATTGTGCATATGCTTGATAGACTAAAGCAATCTAAATCACTGGATGACATTATTATTTGTACTTCAAAGGAGTCACAAGATGATCCTTTAGTTGAAATTGCTGATAAAGAAGGTGTTAAATGCTACCGAGGTGATGGAGGTGATGTTATAGGTCGATTACTCGGTGCGGCCGAAAAATATGATATTGATTATATAGTCAATATTACTGCAGACTGTCCTTTTGTTGATCCTGAATATGTTGATCAAATCATTGATGTTTATAAGCAAACAAATGCGGACCTTATTAGATCGTGGGATTTACCTCACGGTGCATTTAGTTATGGTATTAAGACTGATGCAATTAAAAAAGTTATTGATTTAAAAAATTCTAGTGATACAGAAGTCTGGTACCAGTATTTCACGGATACAGGCTTATTTAATGTCATCGATTTGGATATTAACAATAGCTTTCATAAGCGACCTGGTTTACGGATGACATTAGATTACCCTGAAGACTGGCAGTTTTTTGAAGCTATATTTGATGATCTTTATAAAGATGGGGAAGTATTTACACTGAATGAAATACTTAAATTACTCGATAAAAGACCTGAAATTATAGAGTTAAATAAACACTGTAGTGCAAAGTTCTATAAACGTTACTCTCGACAATCTGCAATTAAATTGAAAAAGACACAATCTGTAGAGAAGGTATTAGTTATAGGTTGTGGATCAATCGGCCAAAGACATATTAGAAATTTACGTTCATTAGGAATACCTTACATCACTGCACTTCGTAGTAAGAAGGGACATTTTCAGAAATTACCAGAAGAATTGGATGTTACCGAAGTAAGTAGCTGGGAGGAAGCTTTAAGTGAAAAACCAGATGTGGCAATAATTGCTAATCCAACCAGTTTACATCTTGAGTATGTTTTAAAACTATTACCTTTGGTAAAAGGAATATTTGTTGAAAAACCACTGTCTCATTCAATGGCAGGAATCGATAGGCTCGTTAAAGAGGCTGCAAAACATAAAACAGTGTTATTTGTTGGTCACAACCTTATGTTTCATCCTATTACAAAGACTATTAAAAACTTTACAGATAAAAATGAACTCGGAAATATACTTAATATTCAGTGTCAGTTTGGCCAATGGCTTCCTGATTGGCATCCATATGAAGATTTTAAACAGGCATATTATGCAAGAAAAGACCTTGGAGGCGGTGTTGCATTGACGCTTATTCATGAGATACATATGGCGATAGATTTAGCCGGTGATCCAGTTATTGTTGCTGGTATGGTATCGGATTCGGAATTATTAGATCTTGATGTAGATGTAATTTCAGATGTTATGGTAAGACATAAATCTGGTTGTGTTAGTCAGATTCATCTTGATTATATTCAAAAACCGTCTCATCGAAGTGGTTTGATTAGCTTTGAACGAGGATGGGTTTCTTATGATTATAGTGAGCATAGAGTAATAGCTCAGGGGCCAGCTGATGCTGCTCCTGTTACTATCTGGTCAGACAATACATATGATGCAAATGATATGTACATAGATGAAATCAAAGAATTTATTGAGTATGTTGAAGAGCATCGTATAAAAAATTCATTTGATATTGAGAGTGCGATTGAATCTTTGAAATTGGTAGATGCTTTGTTTGAATCTCAAAGTAATAAAAGCATAATCAATATCCCAGACAATAAACGTTTTGAGTTTTAACAATAATTTATGTTTGATTTAAATAATAAAGTAGTTCTTGTTGTAGGTGGCCGAGGTTACCTAGGTAGAGATTTCTGCCATTCTTTGAAAGTACAGAATGCAACTGTTATATCGGCAGATATGGAAAGTGTATCCATGGCTGCTTCAAAATCCAGTTCAGCAAGAGGTCAATTAGGAGTAGAGCAGGTTAATGTTAATGTTACTGATTCGATTTCAGTGGCAAAAGTAGTTGATGAAATTATAGAAAAACATAAAAAAATTGACGTGCTTGTATATTCAGTATCTGCAAAACCTGATGATTTTTATTTACCTTACACAGAATGTTCTCTAGAAGGATGGCAAAAAGTTATTCAAACCGAATTGGATGGTGTTTTTTTAGTGACAAAAGAAGTTGGGAAGGTCATGGAGAAACAGTGTAATGGTAGTATGGTTCTTCTGTCATCTATATACGGTGTAGTAGGAAATGATCAGCGTATTTATGAAGGCTCTAATCTGGATAGTGTTTATCTAAAAGATAAACAAGCCGAAAATAAAAAAATATTTTCCCATTCAGTATACCCAGTAGTAAAAGGTGGTTTGATTTCTTTAGCTCGCTATTTAGCAGCATATTGGGGTGATAAAAACATTAGAGTAAACTGTATATCACCTGGCGGTGTTGCGCATGAAGGTGAGAATGAGACATTTGTAAATAATTACTCATACCGTGTGCCATTAGGTAGGAAGGCAAAAACTGAAGAAATATCTAGTTCAGTTGTATTTTTAGCATCAGATGAGGCTAGTTATATTAATGGCCAAAATTTAATAGTCGATGGTGGTTGGACTGCCTGGTAAGTACTTGTTATAAAACTATAAAGAATATTTAAATGTTTAATAGAGAAATAAGTATTGAGCGATTTCAGATTGGTGATACCCAGCCAGTTTTTATTATTGCTGAAGTAGGTGTTAACCATAATGGTGATCTGGAATTAGCAAAAAAATTAATTCGAGAGGCTGCTCGTTGTGGAGCAGACTGTGTAAAATTTCAAACGTTTAAAGCAGAGAGAGTTGTTTTAAGTAGCGCTCCCAAGGCGCATTATCAATTAAAGACAACCTCCGCAGATGAATCTCAACTTGAGATGTTGAAAAGTCTTGAAATGAGCATGGATGCTTATACTGAAATTATAAAATGTTGTGAAGAAGAAGGGGTCTTATTTATATCAACGCCCTATAATGTTGAAGATGTAGACTTTCTTGATGAGTTAGGTGTTTCTGCATTTAAGCTAGCTTCAATTCATGTAGCGGAACCGTGGTTTGCTCGTTATGTGGCAAATAAGAATAAGCCTATAATTTTATCAACAGGTATGGCAACTCTGTCAGAAGTTGACTCAACTGTTCGTGCAATTAAAGAAACGGGTAATAACAATCTTGTATTATTGCAATGTACAACAAATTATCCGTCTAATATCGAAGATTCTAACTTACGATCTATGAAGACCATGCAAGATGCCTTCAATGTTGTAACGGGTTACTCTGATCATACTGATGATGATACAGCCTGCATAGTTTCAGTTGCTTTGGGTGCAAAAGTTATTGAAAAACACTTCACCTTGGACAAGTCATTACCAGGCCCGGATCAAACTACTTCTGCAAATCCAGTTGAGTTTTCGCGCTTAGTTAAAAATATTAGAAATGCTGAATTGTCATTGGGATCATCAGTTAAAGAACCTTGTGAGATTGAAAAAATAAATGAAAAAGGTATGCGTCGTAGTATTGTTGCGAAATGTAGTATTGGTATCGGAGTTGAAATTACCGATGATATGATTGCTTTAAAGCGACCTTCTTCAGGTATTTCCCCAATGTATCTTGATGAAATTATAGGTAGAAAAACGCTAAATGCAATCTCACAAGATGATCTGATTAGATGGTCTGATATTGGAGAATGATAATCGAATGATTTATATTTCATCATCTTGTGTTAAAAATAACACGATAAAAGAATCTGTGCTTGAATTGGCTCAAGAAGGTTATAAAAACATCGAGATTT
>Ga0105349_10000192_pt1 | contig 22339 bp, 20 predicted proteins | sample EN1Hudseemescosm_FD_83661 | JGI IMG/M metagenome (GOLD analysis project Ga0105349, IMG submission 83661) | Methane-oxidizing microbial communities from mesocosms in the Hudson Canyon - EN1B Hudson Canyon | ecosystem: Environmental > Aquatic > Marine > Cold seeps | place: Hudson Canyon...
GACAACTCGGCCATCGCTAGCTTGGCGTATTGTGTAATTAGCCGTCGGTGGAGTTAGGGCAGAATCCGCATTAAAGGTAATCACTAAATCTTCAGGGTAGAAATCAGCATAAGCTTCTTCATCGACCACAAAACCAGGATTAATAAATGCACTGCCTTTGTTAAGAGGATTCAAGCTTGTGGTAAAGGTATTATCTGCAGCTTCTATATCAACAAATAAATTTTTACCGTTGTCTCCTGTTGCAACGGTTGTGGAGGAGGCTATGGCTAAAAATCGCTGCCCTTCATCGCCAGCATAATCGTAGCGGCCGTTTTCATTTTGCTGAAAGGGTTCTGTTCCTCCTTTAAAGCCACCAAATAAATACTCTCCCCCAGCATCTTTTGAGTTCATAAGGTCTACAGTGGCCCCCAGAATTTCACGAACCTCTGCTGCAATCGCTTGGCGATCACCAATTGTTTGGCTACCATCACCTGCTTTAACAGTTAGCTCTTTTAATCGTGTTAGATTTTCTGTGATTCCTGCTAGTTGAGTTTCTTCTAACGTTAATCGCCCCAAGGCACCCGTCATATTTTTTCCGAACTGTTCTCGTAATGCAGCATCTTGCTGTAACTGTAATATTTTAGTCGCTGCTATCGGATCATCAGCAGGGGTTAATACTCGTCGTCCAGTCGATACTTGCTGCTGTGTATTATTTACTTGGTTTTGGTTATCTAATATAGAGTTCAGCCCTTTATTAAACGACTGCATGGTAGATATACGCATGTCTAAATTCTCCTATGACTGATCTATTTTTTAAACTAGAAAGTATTAATTAGTGTATCGAAAATATCACGAGCAACTTGGATAACTTTTGCTGACGCATTGTATGCAAGTTCATATCGTATAAGTGCTGCTGCTTCCTCATCAAGATTCACACCCGAGCTGCTATTAACTGCGTCTTGTGAGTTACGTAATAATACTTGGCTAGATTCTTTATTGATTTGTGCTCGACTAGTAATTGAACCGACTTCTTCAACTAATGTTGCATAAGCTCCGCTATAGCTAGAGTTACCATTGATTGAATCTTTGGTTTGTAGCTCACCCAGTGCGACACCGTTACGGCTGTCGGATGTACCATCTTGATTGAACTTAACTGTAAATTTATCTCCAGTTTCTACTAGACCTTCTATCTCAAGATCGAAACCAAAATGGACAGGTTCACCCACAGGATTAGTATCAAATAAATTATTGCCTGGAGGTTCTATATCAAGACTGTAGTTTTCATCAAGTACTACTTTGACTTCACCACCCATGGCGATTTTGTTACTGCCGTTAGGTCCTGTACCCGATACCTGCAAGCGCGACTGAAAACTAATGCCACCTTTTTCATTAATCGCGACATCTATACCACCCGCGAACGACATACCACTGGCTTCTAATTTGGCCTGGATTTCATTAAGTACATCAGTGCCCGTCGCATGAGTACCTGTTAATTCGACACTAAAGCTTCCTTGTCCAGGCACATCAAAATCGTAGGTATAAGGTCCACCACTAGAAAAATCATAACCTTCAAATTCAGAAAGATTGGTAAAGGTTGCTTCGCCAGTAGATGTTAATCCAATATCGTCGGCGTTGGATATTTCAAAGCTATCGCCTAAATCTCCAGTAACATCAAAAGAAATGTCTTCACCGTTGAGCGCAATAATAGTGACAGTATCGCCATCACTTTTTGCAATTATTCCTAAGTCTTGAAAATCGAAATTGGCATTAATACGATCGGAAATAAAATTGGCATCTACTGGGTCGGGTACAATTTCTGGATAACCACTTTCATATTTTGTCTGAGTGCCCACTAATGTATCGGTTATTTCAATTCCATTAAGAACTAAGCCCATTCCCATTAATGGGTTGGCATCTTCAGTAAAATTGGTGAGCTGTACCGTGGTTCTTGCATTCGCTTCTACACCATCGCGTTCAGATAATAAGCGAGCAATTTCTTTTGCCGATGAATTAGCAGGGGTTGTTAATAATGGCTGTGAGGTTTGTAAACCCGAATTAGGATCTTCCCGATTAATGGTAATACGTTCAGGAAAGAATCCATTCAAAGCTGGAACAGTAGGCGCTGGTGCTGGCGCTTGATAAGTTGGCGCTACAGGTAAGTAACCACCATAACTAGTAAACCCTGTTTTACCTTCATCTTGGGGTAAAATACTGTTAGCAATACCTGGCACATAGGTTTGATTCATTAATGGTGGAAATAATGGAATCGGATTACCTGGGTCTGAATTATCTAATACGTCGTAACTGGTCGGTGAAGTAAAGCGAATGATTAATGGTGGGTCCATTTCACCTTCGCTCGCAAGATACGGCGTATTAATGTCGTAAACGCTGCCTTGAGAAATTGCACCGCTACCACGGTTACCGATAGCTGAATCGGTTGAAATAGGTGACGCGATAGCAATCTCTTCTCCACGAGTAATTTTCATGTCGATATCGCTGGCACCAGAACGAGTGGGAGTTATTAAAAACTTATCTCCCGCTTGAAAAGATCCTGCTTCTAAACGTATTTCAAAACCATCAATTTCTAACGATTGTGGTAACAATCCTGTTAGCGCTGTCGTTTCTAATTCTTCACCTGTTGTATCGTTATAAACTTTAAAAACGAAATCACCAGGACCTGGAAATTCCATACGATAATTATCGATAGTTAATTGCGAGGTATCAGTAATATGTACCGAAACTAAGCGATCATTCGGCTGCTCATTACGCGAATCTCCTTGTACACGTAAATAGGTATTACTAGGGGTATTAATATCGGTAAAAAAGTTGCCGCCTTTAGAGCCCTCGAAATCAATACCAAGGTGATGTTGGTCATTGAAAGTTTCGTTAATACTCATGGCTACACGACCAAGGCCGTTGATAGTAGGCTCTAGTACTTGCTCACGAAAATCCAGCATACCGCCTAGTTGGCCGCCTTTTATTTCTGCTGTAATTTCTTGAACCGAATCGCCTTTACGAAAAAATATACCTACCCGTGATGGATCAGTATTACCTGCTTGGGCAAATATTTCATTCGATTCGTTACCAATCACTAGCGCTTGGCCATTACCGATAAATACGTTTACCGCACTGCCATCCTGAGTAACCGTTTCAACGGCGACTAGCTCTGCAAGATCAGTAATTAATTTATCTCGCTGATCGAGCATGTCATTCGGAGGACTGCCATTTGAAGCCGCTAAGGCAAACTGAATTTGTATATTTAATTCAGCAATGGCACCACCAATGGTACTGATTTGCCCAGCAACAACTTCCATCTGCCCATTAATGATTTTACTTTGATCGTTAAGACGATCATTAATACTGGAGAAGCGATCGACTAAGCCATTAGCTTCACTGAGCAATACTTGTCGTGCTGGCAGTGAAGAAGGATCATCAACAACCGACTGTAATGAACCAAACATTCTTTCGATGCCTGGCTGTATTCCTGTGCCTGCATCCGCAAGTAAGCTATCTATTTGGGAAGCATTTAAAGATAGTGTATCGAATTCATTAAAAATTGAGGTGTCGCGCTGCATTTGACCTGTTAGGAATTCATCATAAACACGTCTTATAGAATCAACACTTACACCATTCCCTGTCCATACGCCGCCAGTAAACTGCGGGGTATTTTCATTAAAGTTAACAGTCTGACGGCTATAGCCTTCGGTACCTGCATTAGTAATGTTATGACCTGTAACACTCAGAGCTGTTTGCTGGGCCTTTAACCCTGATATACCTATTCCAAGTAGATCACCCACGAGGCACCTCCATCTCTGCAGAAGTTTGTACAGGGATTGAATTTTTCATTACATCGCTATTAGCAATACGAGAAATTTTTTGTGCATACTGCGGGTCGGTTGCATAACCTGCTTGCTGTAATTGTTTTGCGTATTCTTCTACATTTAAACCTGCAGCCATCGCTTTTTCATAACGCTCGGCTTTTAAGAAGTTCGAATAATCTTTTAAACCCGCTTCAATACTTGGATATGAACGGAAGTCTGCTTTTTCTGTTACTCGCTTGCCATCACGGTATTCATGAGTCGTTACGCTAACCTTATCGCCTTCCCAGCGACTATCGGCCTTAATACCAAAAAAGTTAAAAGAGTTATCTTTAATACCTTGTTCATCAGCTTCATTATGAATCATAAATTTACCCCAACCCGTTTCTAATGCCGCTTGAGAGATAATCGCTTTAGGGCTAACGCCCATTTCTTTCGCTATTTTTTCTGCGGCTGGGTATAACTGTTGGATAAAGTGTTCAGGGCTTTCAAACTTAGTTAGCTTTTCAGCTTCTGGGGTTGCGACTGTCTCTTTCGAATTTATTTCTTTAGCATTTGTTTCTTGTTTATTTTTCGCATTAACGAAACTAGCGTCAATTTCAATTCCTGTTTTTTTAGTATCTCGATTAAGCTGAGTATTTTTCGTTTCTATCTGATTTAAATCGATGCCATGAGAAAAATGCTTACGTCTATCGTCCAATGGTTGCCATTGAACTTCTCCACGCTTAGAAACATCACCGTATTCTTGATTAAGTTGACGATAGATTACATCAGAAAGACCCATTCCTTGCTTGCCTGTTAGGCTAACCGACATTTGATCGTCGTACATTTGCTGGTAAAAGTCTTCTTGTGGCGAATGCATGATGGAGTCTTCTTGAAAGACTTTGTTTGCATCACGCATAGATTTCATCATCATTTTTACAAACATAGATTCAAACTGATCAGCTACTTTACGCAGTGCTTGGTCTTTATCTTCGCGACCAATCGCATTGATGCTCTGCAGACTGTTAAGGTCTGTATAAACATCTTGTGGCTGTTCAATTCGACTAGTAATCATGAAATTACCCTGCTTGGTTAATCTATCTCTAGTTCTATACAGCAAGTTCTTTGCCAAGTATTGAATTGCAGCGTTTATGGGGGGTTGGGGGTTACTTTTGAATTGAGGATGGCGAAGGGATGACTAAAGTGGCAAAGGCTTGCCGCTATAAATGTGGGTCGTGCTTTAGCGCGACGAGTTGTTAGCCTGAAGGCTAACCTACTACTATTCAATGTGGGTCGTGCTTTAGCGCGACGGGTTGTTAGCCTGAAGGCTAACCTACTACTATTCAATGTGGGCCGTGCTTTAGCGCGACGGGTTATCTCAGAGATAAACTGAATCCCAATATGAATAAAACCTCACATCTTCAACCAGCTTTGCTCGCAAAGGATTCGCGACTATATATCTAGCAATGCTCATTCTATCTTCTTCATCTCGTAAACCCCGATCATAGAAAGATGTTTGCCAGACTTTTCCTGAAGCACCTAAAGAGTCATTAATACGTTTGGCTGTGAGTCCCTTTAAATGAGCAACTGTTTTTGATAGGTTTTCATCTCCTAGTTGTAGTAAACCATGAAAATGATCGGGCATTAGAACCCATGTTTTCCACAAGCAATTACAGCGTTGCTGATTGAGGTTTATTTGTTGACAAAAAGCCCTAGCAGCAAGATCGTTGTTGAAAATTTTAGTGCGATTTTGACAGGTGAAAATAATGAAGTATTCTCCATTATTTTGAGAAAACCGGCCTTTTCTTAAGTCATTCCATGACATTGATGAATCCTTTTTTGAATGAAGTTGTTAGACTGAAGGCTAACCTACCACTATTCAATGTGGGTCGTGCTTTAGCGCGACTTAGCTATTTTGATTATAAAGCTTAAGCTTCGATCGTTTACGGTTGCGGTTGTGATATGCCTGCTGTTCTTGCTCTAACTTTTGTTTAATCACTTCATCTTGATCTAACATAACCCTTAAACGCTGCTGGTCACTTTCACTAATTCGATCAGGATGAATAAATAATAATTCAATTTTCTTCTGGCGCTGCTCAATGCGTTTATCACTTAATTCTTTTACACCCTGTTTTAACAAAGAATGAATTTCAGCAGACAAGGCTTCGATTTCATCTAATAAAGGATTAGATCTTTCCATTATGCTATCCATCTATTAAAAATAACCTAAATAACTATCAACTAAATAACTATCAGCTCAGCCTTTAACGCGCCGGCTTGCTTCAATGCTTCTAGTATAGCCATTAAATCACCAGGCGCTGCACCCACTTCATTTACCGCATCAACAATTTGACTCAAAGAAACCCCTGGGCCAAATTTGAACATTTTGTTATTTTCTTGCTCAGCATTGATTTCTGTTTTTGGAACGATTGCCGTGTCACCACCAGCAAAAGCATTTGGCTGCACTACTTCTAAATTTTCTTGTACCGTCACCGTTAAGCTTCCATGAGTTACCGCAACAGGATCAATCCTCACATTTTGCCCCATCACAATGGTACCGGTACGAGAGTTAATAATTACCCTCGCTCTTGCTTGCCCCATCTGGACTTCCATATTTTCTATAACCGATAAAAACGAAACGCGCTGACTTAAATCTCGTGGCGCACTGACACGGATTGAAGTTCCATCAAGTGCTTCAGCCGTACCTGGGCCTAATAAATCGTTTAAGGTATCAATAATATGTCTCGCGGTAGTGAAGTTAGCTTGATCCAAATTTAAAATTAAACTGTCCCCATGACCAAATGCATTAGGAATGGCACGTTCAACTGTTGCGCCATTAGGAATACGGCCAACACTTGGAACGTTAACCGTAATTTTTGAACCGTCATTACCTTGAATACCAAAACCACCAACAACCAAATTACCTTGTGCCAACGCATAGACCTGACCATCAGCCCCTTTCAAAGGTGCAAATAATAATGATCCGCCACGTAGGCTTTTGGCATTTCCCAATGAGGAAACCGTAATATCAAGACGCTGCCCTGGTTTGGCAAAAGCGGGCATTTCTGCAGTAATCGATACCGCTGCGACATTTTTTAATTTGGGATCCGTACCACCAGGAATGGTAATACCAAACTCCGCCATCATGTTTTTAAATGTCTGATTGGTGAAAGGCGCTTTATCACCACTGCCATCTAAGCCAACCACCAAGCCATAACCGACCAACTGATTGCTGCGTACGCCAGCAATCGAGGTGATATCTTTAATACGTTCCGCCTGTGCGGGATTAAGTATTAAAGAGACTGCTAAACCTATAAAAATAAAAAAGCGCCAAATAATCATCATGTAAATCCTCATGCTCTTTTTTCTAATAGCCACTTTTCTGTCGCTATTAGAAAAGCATCTCTCTAGAAGGGCCACCATGGGCTGTTTGTCATGCGACCAAACCAACCTTCTTTGGTTGAGTTATTAAGGTTGCCACGACCACCAAATTTGATCCGTGCATCCGCGACTTTACTAGACATCACGGTATTTTGCGGTGAAATATCTTGCGGGCGAATTAAGCCCATAATACGAATATATTCGTCACCTTCACTGAGCGTTAACCATTTTTCACCACGAATCTGTAAAACGCCACTGGGTAAGATATCTGCTACTGTTACAGAAATCGTGCCACTTAAGCTATTACTGCGATCCGCATCGCCTTTACCTTTAAAAGAGCGATTCTGTTCAACGTTGACATCTAAGCCCAAATTCTTCCAAGCAGGAACGGAACCCATCAAGCTCACCGGCACTACTTCGTTAGAAGAATCCTTTTGCGATTTAGTTTCCGCCGATTTAGATGAGTTATATTCTTCATCAAAAATAACCGTAATGATGTCGCCAACTTGAGTCGCTTGCTGGTCAGAAAAAAGACTCAAGCTGTAATTGGTTTTATACAAGGAGCCATTAATACTTGGGGTTGCCTGCAAAGAGGAGGCAGGAACCGGGGCGTACTGGGGATCATTGGGATAAACGTCCTTTTCAAAAGGTACACTGGTGCAACCTGTTGCCGCTACAATTACCGTTGTCATTACAGAAACAGTAGTGATCATCCTTGCGGGAATTAATTGTTTAATAATTTTCATCATACTTCTCCGCTTTTCTAAATTACGTATTCTGAGTTAAGAACTGCAGCATCTGATCCGCCGCCGATACTACTTTAGAATTCATTTCGTAAGCACGCTGCACTGTGATCATTTTCACCAGTTCTTCAACGACTTCTACGTTGGAGTTTTCTAGGGCGCCTTGCTCAATGGTGCCAAAACCATCATTGGCAGCAATACCGACCGTTGGATCACCACTGGCTGCGGTTTCTTTAAATAAGTTGCCACCCGCTGCCTGTAAGCCTGCTGGGTTAATGAAATCGACCAAATCGATTTGTCCTAACTCTTGCGGATCAGGATCACCGAATAATGTCGCCTGTACGATGCCATCTGTACTAATGGTTAATTGATTGGTTTGCTCTGGAATATCAATTTGCGGCTCTAAGGCATAACCATTCACATTCACAATCGTACCTTCATCATTAATATGAAACGTACCATCACGTGTATACGAAAGCGTGCCGTCTGGCATTTGAATTTGGAAAAACCCGCGGCCGTTTACTGCCATGTCTAATGGCTGATCGGTTAATTGCAAAGTACCTGTGGTAAATACTTTTTGCGTACCCGCAGTTCTTACCCCTGTACCGACTTGCAGACCCGAAGGTAAGCGCGTATCGGCGGAAGAGTTTGCACCAGGCTGACGTTTAATTTGATAGAGTAAATCTTCAAATACTGGGCGGTCTTTTTTAAAGCCCGTCGTCGATACGTTAGCAAGGTTGTTTGATACTGTGGTTAGGGCTAAGTCTTGCGCTTCTAAACCACTTTTACTGACCCATAATGCTGCGTGCATAAATCACCTCTAGCGCTTAAATAAGCTAATATTTAAATTATTGCGCACTTAATAATTGAGTAGTTGCCGCACTGTTTTCATCGGCAGTTTTCATTAATTTCACTTGCATTTCATACTGACGATTCATTGCTAGTACTTGGGTTAATTCTGTTACCGCATTGACATTACTGCCTTCGATAAAACCACTTATGAGTGACATATTAGGATCTATGGGCGCGCCTGGTTCACCTGGCTGTCGGTCACGAATACGGAACAAACCATCGGTTCCTTTTTCTAACGTTTTGCTATCAGGATTAACCATACGAAGTTGTAAAACTTCGGCAACTGCTTCTGCACCTTCACCCTGAGCCTGAATAGAAATTATGCCATCACGGGCAATTTCGATGCTTTCAAAAGGGGGGATAACGGCAGGGCCGCCATCACCCATTAATTGCAGTCCTCGGCCATTTAGTAATCGCCCTTGTGGATCAATCGATAAATCCCCTGCGCGGGTATAAGCTTCTTCGCCATCGGCACCTTGCACAACAAACCAACCTTCACCTTCAATGGTGACATCCAAAGAGCGCCCTGTTTCTTGTAATGGGCCTTGACGTAAATCACTGGCTGGACGTTCTGCCATGGCAAACGCACGCGTCGGAAAATGATCACCAAATACCGGCATTGCTCGAGACTGAGTAAAGTCTGAACGGAAACCTGTGGTGCTGGCATTGGCCAAGTTATTCGCATGAGCGGTCTGGCTAAGGGTATTTTGTTTGGCTCCGGACATTGCGATGTATAATGCGCGATCCATAATCCAACTCCTGAAAATCTATAATTAATATTGCTTAATTAAGATATTGCAAAGGTGGTGCCAGATTTGAAAAGTGCTGAGTTATTAGTAGCTTAGGAAGTAATACGAGAAAGAGAAAAGAAAAAGCGGCAAAAATAAACGGCAAAGCTCCCACCTAAATATTATTAGGCGGTGATGCTCTGCCGCAGTACGGATTAAGAAGAGAAGTATATTGTGATCTAATGTAGGTCGTGCTTTAGCGCGACAAGTTGTTAGCCTAAAGGCTAACCTACAATACAGTGGGGAATTAAACCCACTCAGATTAAAAAATCATATATTCAAAATGGTTTGAGTTACCTGATCCATGGTCTCAATTGTTTTGGCGCTAGCTTGGAAGTTACGCTGGGCAATAATCAACCCCACCAGTTCTTCGGAGATGTCTACGTTAGAATCTTCTAACGCCGATGCCCGTACTTGGCCAAAAGATGCTGTTCCTGGAGAGCCTACCGTTGCCACTCCAGATTCAAATGATTCGGCCCAACCTGTATCACCCAGTGGCGTTAAACCTTCGGGATTACGGAAGTTCGCTAACGCGACTTGCCCTAATACTTGCGCCTGCCCATTGGTATACCGTGCAAAGATAACCCCTTCTTGGTCTACTTCTAATCCCGCTAATCGCCCTGTGGTATAACCGTTTTGATTTACTTCACTCACTGCGAAAGAACTACCGAACTGAGTCGAGCCATCAAGAATAATTTGAAAGTTAGAATTTGTCGCAGGCTCGGTTAATGGTAAACCACCTTCTAATACATTAACCGAAGTCATTGCTCCCGTTGGGTCACCCGCACCATCAATAGGATCCCAATTTGTAATAAACATATCCCCAGTGGCTTCAGTATCTAATGTGCCATCTTGGTTAAAGAATAATTCAAAGCGTGCTCGAGTCGGCACTAGGTTTTCAGGGAAATCTAACGTTGAATCAGGATCGCCAACATTTTCTCCATCTACCTGCACATACATAGCCCAGATATTTGCTTCATTCGGACGAGTTGGATCTAGCGGTTCTTTAACAAAAAACTCTGTCATTACATGAGCATTACCCAAGCTGTCATAAGTAGTGGTCGAGGTCGCATGATTGTAGGTATTTTGGTCTGTAGGATCGAAAGCATTTAAAACAACGGGGGTAAATTCATCTTCACTTAATGCGCCAAATAAACCCGACACCACTGGCACAGGTTCTTGCATAATATAACCTTCATTCAACGTGAAAGTAATATGCCCACCCACGGCTGCAGCAGTTGCTGCGGTTGCTGTTCCTCCAAGAACCACAGGGCCAGTATTAAGAGCACCCATTACGACTAAACTATCAGTTGGCGATGCACTATTAATTTCTACTTTTACATCGCGGCCAATCTCGTTGGTAATGACCAAGTCACCCGCTGCATCAATATCTGCCATAAAGCCAGGTAAAGTGGTTGAGCGGAAACTATTAATTTCTTCAGCTATTTCAGGCAACGTTGTGGAAGTAATAATTTGGCCGTTAACAGTTAAACTCATCAAATTGCCAGGATTATTATAACTGGTTAACGGTATCGTCATTACCGTATTGGCGGTTGCTGTAATACCAGGCTGTTGATTAAAAATACTGGCGGTTTCGTTTGCTTCTGTACCTTCAGGAATTGTTACGACTGTTTCTTCTCCATCAGGGTTAATGATAGTAACTGTCTGCTCTGGGTATTGGTTATTTACGCCCTCAATACCCGCAGTAAATAAACTACCATCTGCAGGGTTAGCTTGTAGTATGGCAAACAACTCTTCAGCCGTTACATCAGGGCCACCCGCGGTGATATCAGAGATACTAATAATCGACGCTTCCCCTTCTTCAACGGCAACTAACTCTAAGGTAAATTGAGGCGGAACTGTTTTAGGAGATATTTCAACAGCCTGAGCGCGGATACCAATATAATCATCAGCATTCTGGCTGTTTAATTGGCGGTTAATACTCGTCGCTAATTGCTGTACTGAGCGATAATCTTCATCCAATGAAACAAGAATGGAACCAGAGTCGTTATCGGCATCTGGCGCAGGCACCGTTAAATTAATACGGAACGAGTTGGTTTTATCAACTTCATCTTGGCCTGTTACCGCAAACATACTATCAAGACCTAACGCAGCCACTGAATTAACGCCCTCGCTGACAGGAACAGTAACCGTAGGCGTAATTGCAATGCCCTCACCCGCTCCTGTATTGGTATTTGTAAATACCAACTGACCACCCACTGCGGCAACCGTTACCTTTCCATTTAAGCCACCAGCACCGATATACACGTCTATTTGCTGCTGTACCGCAACGGCTACATCTTCAAGGCTGGCGTAATTATTAGGTGCAATGGTTATCGTGTGTGGTCCACCAGTATTACTTGCAGTAGGGCTTGTGACAGACAAATCAAATATATTATTCGCCGATACAGGCTCTGTACCCTGATCAATTCGGTTAGCGCTTAAGAAGCCTAAGTTATTTAAATTATAATTAACTGATGTAACGGTATTGTCAGCTATTTGAACAAACTCTCCATTTGCCGCAGGCCCAACCTGCGCTTGGAACTCAATACGTCCACCGACATTAACTGCAAGGGTCTCTTCATTACCCAGACCTGCTGTTGCTGTAATCTGGGCGTTAATAGCACCGATCATAGTCGCTATATTAACACTCGCAGAAGCACCAAATGTTGCACTATTCAAAACAACTGGGTAGTTGCCACCACCTTCAGTCACGACCGACATCGCAAGCACATTAGCGCCACTAAAATCTAAAGGGGCATAAGCATTATCTGCTGTAAGTTGATGAGGCAGGCCAGGATCAGAGGTAACGATATTTAAAGGTGGTGTTGCCGTAGTTCGAGTCGTCGTTGACGTACCTGGAATTGAACGAAAGTCTGCTGTTAATGGCGTAGAGCCTACAAACAACTGTGAACCTGAAATACCAGGTTGCACGCCGCCGTTAGCACCAAAAACACCATCCCAAGCACCTGTCGTCGTCATTGTAAAACTAGTACCATTGGTACCATTAATGCCCGCACGCGTAACCAACAATTCTCCTGTGCCCGATACTGAAGCGGTTAGTTCTTGGGAGCCAAATACTGCATTTAGTTGGGCTTGTATATCATTCAAAACATCCTGTTGTGTGCTACCTGCGGCAACACCCGCTAAGGTTATCGCTTGTAAACCGCTGCCGTCACCAATATCAAAACTCATTTGAATACCTGCGGCATAACCCGTATCAGCCACGCCACCGACTCCTGCTAAAACATTACCCCCAGTCCAATCAAGCAGTGCTGGAACTCCCGCAGTGGTCGGCTGCCCTGCAGCTACCAAGATAGAAGAAGTTGATTCAATAATTCCCGAATCTGCAACGCCAATGGCCAGACCATTTGATACTAATTCTAGCCCCTGCTCCTGCAGAACTTCTTCACCCGCATCGAGGTTTAAAATTGCTGAAACTCGGCTGGTTAATGCTGGCGCTTGGTTACCCACTTGAATTTGTATGTCTCCTAAAACACCACTAACCACACCATCACCGTTGGCATCAAACCCTTGCACGCGGCTATTATTATTAGCGACGACATAACCGTTTTTATCTAAACCAAATAAACCAGCGCGGGTATAAGAGATGGAGCCTCGGTCTTCAAGAATAAAGAAACCGTTGCCATCAATCGCCATATCCAACGCATTTTCGGTGCCACTAATATTACCTTGGCTGAATTCTTGGCGAACATTTTCTACCATCACACCACTGCCGACTGGCTTACTGCCTGTGCCTAACAAAGTGCTGGTATACACATCGCTGAATTCCGCTCGCGATTCTTTAAAGCCTGTTGTACTTGCGTTGGCAACGTTGTTACCAGTCACTTCTAAATCTGTAGAAGCCGCGCGAATACCACTTAAACCAATATTAAAACTCATAATAATTTCTCCACGACGCTACAATTATTCGTTAACAATCTGTTTGATTTCTTCCATTGCTGCACGCTTGCCACCCGCAAGATTTAGCGTCGCAGAACCGGTTGGGCTTAAGCTAACGCTATCGACCCGAGCACTCATTAAAGTTGCAAATTCTTCTGTTGCACCACCAGTACTACCACTGATACTAAAACTGTATTCACCTGGTGGGTAAGGTACCTGAATAGGATTTCCAGACTCGTCTAACACCTGCTCGCCCGTTTCATCAACATAAAATTCTTGGCGGTTAAGCTTGCCGTAATCCAGATCGACAATTTTCCCATCCAGCATCAAATTTAAACCATCCCAGCGCACTGTCATCTCACCAGCACCATGATTACCTAAAGAAATTTGCTCTAGTAACTGGCCATTCTCATCTTTGATATCCAGTTTTAAATCTGTCGCTGATTCGGGTAAATCAGTTTGGCTACTAATAATGCCTTTATTCAATAGCAAACCTAACTCGTTACCTTCTACAATTACCGACTGACCAACCAAAGAAGAGGCTTGTAAGGCTTGGCTCGAGCGCATGCCATCCGACATGCCATCGGCGGTATTATTCAGTTTGTCTAAACCTTCCACCGTAGAGAACTGAGCCAGCTGAGCAATAAACTCACCATTATCTTGTGGATCTAATGGGTTTTGGTTATTCAACTCGGCAATCATAAGTTTCAAAAACTCATCTTGGCCCATTTCATTGGTTTTTGGTGCTTCTGCATTTTTTTTGCTACTGGAATATTGATCCAGTACCGAAGATGCAGGGTTTGAGTTATCAATCGCTGACATAATTACTCTCCTAACATCAAGGTACGTTGCATCATTTGTTTCGCGGTTTTCAGTACTTCAACATTCATCTGATAACTGCGCGACGAAGACATCATATCGGTCATCTCTTCCACCACATTTACATTTGGGTAATACACATAACCTTCTTCATTCGCCAATGGATGATCTGGCTGAAAGCGAGGTTGTAAAGGTGCGTCACTTTCAACAATGCCTTTAACTTCTACCCCTGCACCTATTTCACTGCCCTTAGAATGAAACTCGTTATCCTTATTCACATTCAAAGATTCTTTATGCAGCACTGCAAAAAATGGCTTACGCGCACGATAGGTTTCATCAATACTACTGCTGGCACTTTCGGCATTGGCAATATTACTGGCGGTGGTATTTAAGCGCATTGATTGTGCGTTCATGCCTGATCCTGCGATATCGAAAACATTACCTAATGACATAATTATTCTCCTCGAATCGCAGATTTAAGCCCTTTGAATTTTGAACTTAAAAATTCAAAGCTGGAGTTATAGTCCATGGCATTACGGGTAAAGATGGTTTGTTCAATTTGAGTATCAACGGTATTACCGTCGATAGAAGGCTGACTAGGGTTGCGGTAAAGTAAATCGTTATTGCGACTAGCGCTGCCTGAGATGTGTGCACTGTTGGTTCCGCTCATCGCTAAACCTGACTGGCTTTGGCTTTCGTTCGCCAATACCGCTTGAAAGTTCATGTCGCGGGATTTAAATCCAGGAGTATCAGAGTTCGCTAGGTTGTTGGCTAGAATTTCTGCACGCTTTCCGCGTAATAACATCGCATCGGGGTGTAGACCTAAAGCATTGTTGAAATTGATTGAACCCATAACCTAACTCTCTTCTAAAATGTGCATGTAAGAAATATTGCAAAGGCTATACCAAGTTTAAAATATTATTTATTTTCTTTATTTTTCAATAACTTAGAGGATTTACAAGGAAAACTGATGGGCTAATAAAGGGACTAATAGAGGGGAAGTTTGAAGTTAGGAAGAGGCAAGCGGCAAGCGCTTACCGCTTCGTTTTTAACGTTTGCCTAGACCAGTCGGTTTCGCTTGATAGGAGATACCAGGATTAAACTGCTGCATTTTATAAAAATCAGATAAATTATTAACCGCTTCCGATGCGCCAACAAATAAATGTCCATCAGGGTTCAGTGTGCCGTGAATACGTTTAAGAATATCTAATTTGAATTCTGGCGAGAAATAAATTAAAACATTGCGGCAAAATACAATATCAAATTTACCCAGCATACTGTAACTGGTCTGCAGGTTTAACGAACGAAACTCAATGCGACGCTTAATATCATCATTAATTTTCCACTCGTCCTCACCCTTCTGTGTAAAATACTGACGCAGATGAACATCCCCCATTCCTCTTTTTAACGCTAGCTGAGGGTAAGCCCCTTCTTTAGCAATCGCTAAGGCGGAAGGTGATATATCCGTTGCGATAATTTTTACATCACCAACTAAAGCACCGGGCTTTGATTTTTTAAATTCTTCCACTGCAATACTTAAAGAGTAAGGCTCTTGCCCTGTACTGCAGGCAGCAGACCAAATTCTTAGTGGCTTGCGGGTTTTTGCCAATTCAGGCAACAGCTTTTCACGAAAGATTTTAAACGGATGGTCATCTCGAAACCACAATGTTTCGTTGGTGGTCATTGCATCAACCACCAACTCCTTCAACTTCAGATTTCGATCCATCGAAGTGACTAATTCAGAAAGATTAGCGAGTTTTTCATTTTCCAGTAGTCGTCTTAAACGACTGGTGATTAAGTATTCCTTATTCTCACCCAGCATAATGCCACTGTACTGCTCTAGCTTTTGCTTAAACTGATTGTATTCAGCAGGACTGATCGAAAAACTCATATACTCAACTCTTTAAATTAATTGGCATTATTTAGCTTGGGTAAATTGTTCGATACGCCTAACAACTTCTTCCCCTAATATATCGGGGTTGAATTTAGCGATAAAGCCATCTGCACCTACTTTTTCTACCATTGCCTTATTAAATACCCCACTTAAAGAAGTATGTAAGACGATATTAAAGTCGGCTATGCGTGCATCATTACGAATACTTGTGGTTAGTGTATAACCATCCATTTCAGGCATCTCGATATCAGAAATCATCATCAGGTATTTATCCTGAATACGCTCTCCAGCATCCGTCAGCTCTTGCAAATGATTCCATGCCTGCATACCATCGTTGAGCGCTGTCACTTCAACACCAATTTCTTCTAGGCAACGACTGACCTGCTTACGCGCAATTTTTGAATCATCGACAATCAATACATGTAACTTCTTAGCCTCTTCAGCCACCTCAGTACTAACAACATCACCCGACATTGCCTCGTTCATTGGTGAAACTTCTGCCAATACCTTTTCAACATCAATAATTTCGACAAGCCTATTTTCAACTTCAGTCACCGCTGTCAAATAATGCTCACGGCCTGTTCCCTTTGGTGGCGGATGAATATCGCCCCAGTTCATGTTAACGATGCGTTCAACACCGGCAACTAGAAAGCCCTGAGTTTTTAAGTTGTATTCAGTAATAATGACAAAGGCATTCTCTAAGCTGCTTACCTTTGGCCCTCCTGTCGACATACTCAAATCCATAATAGGAATCGTGCCGATACGCAAATGCGCAACACCACGCACGACCGGATGACTATGAGGTAATACGGTCAGTTTTGGACACTGTAAAACTTCTTTTACTTTAAATACGTTAATACCATAAACCTGTGGCCCCTCCATTCTAAATAATAGAAGCTCCAAGCGATTTGCCCCGACAAGTTGGGTTCGCTGATTTACGGTTTCCATGACTCCCGCCATAATTTTCTCCTAATCTTAACGCCTTCGGCATGGCGCTTGCTGTATCAAATATAAATGAGACAAAGTGTCGTGAAACTGACACAGCAAATACGGCTTTCTAGTTTTGAGCATAGTTGAGATTGGCTAAATGAATAGTGAGCGACTTAGAATCATCATTCAAAAGTTTATTTTGTATGGATATTTTGTATTCCTTGTACCGATAAGTAGCGCTATCGCCGCAGAAAAATCGGCTGATGCTCACACTCAGCAAGGTTTAGACAGTAAAATTTCAAACCTCATTCTTGAGCAGTGGATTGCTTTAGGCCAGCGTGATGACAGCACATCGAATGTACTGATTAAAGGATTACCCAGCGGCTATAAGGCCCCTGATAAGTGCGCAGGAAGCTTAATTGCCTTACCGATTAAACAGTTACGCCCCGGTGATAACAGCATTGAGATCACCTGCATGTTAATCAGCAGTTGGTCATTAATGTTGAATGCCGATATAGAAGTTTGGCGTGATGTGGTGGTATTGCGTGACCATATCGCCCGCGGAGAACCCTTAACAAGCTCGAGCTTGGTATTGCAGAAAAGAAATATTGCTGATTTACAACGGGGCTATTTCAGCTCAATTGAAGAAGTCCTTGGCAATATAAGTAAGCGTTCACTTCGATCGGGGGCCGCACTTAACCGTACCATGATCACACTGCCCATCCTGGTTAAGCGTGGCCAGGCGATTACGTTAAGAGCAGAGAGAGCAGGATTCTCGGTTAACATGAAAGGCTTGGCGCTAAAGAAAGGCCGCCTGGGTGACAAAATTAAAGTGAAAAATAGCAGCAGTGACAAGGTGCTATACGGCACGATTATTTCAGCAGATTTAGTTTTAGTCGATTAATCAGTTTTTTAGTGAAAAAAGATTAAAGTTCTCATGGCGTTAGCCGATACAGTAACCGTAGGAGTCTATCAAAATGCAATGGCTTGGAGAAATATCCATGAATATCAATAAGTTAACAACAGGTCTTGACGGTGGAGGCAAAGCAAAAACCGATGCTGCCAGCCCTCAAAAACAGCAAGCAGAAGAAAATACCAAGGCCAATAGCCGTGGTGATACTGGTGATCAGGTGAAACTGAGCAGCAGTAGCATGAACATTCAGCAAGTCGAAGCTGAAGTCAGCAAGATGCCGGACGTGGATGATAAAACCATCGATCGCATCCGTAGCGCTATTGATAGCGGTGAATATAAGATTGATTATCAGCAGTTGGCAGGAAAAATGCTTGATTTCGAAGGAAAGCTTAATTAATCCTTGGAGTCTCTCGTGGCCAACTTGCATCAGATATTTGTTCTACAGCTTACCCAAGAGCTAGCCGTCGCCCGTACATTGCATCGACTCCTTTGTGAAGAGCGCGAACTGCTAGACCCCCCAGACATTCAGGCTTTAACCGACCTGCAGGACGAAAAACTACTGCATTTAGGCAAGCTGAAAGAGCTGAGTAATCAGCGCTGCAGCTGGTTAACAGAACATGGTATTGCATTGTCTAAGAACTGTTATTTAGCCGAATCAATACAGTCCGATAATCAAGATGAAAATCAGCAACTAGCGGTATTATGGCAAGAGCTTGCCGATCAGTTTCAGCAGAACCGAGATTTGACCGATATTTTGTCTACCATTGTATTAACCGCCCGCCAAAGAACACAAAGTTTAATGAAAATCTTGCGCGGTCAGAAAAATACTCCTAGCTTATATACTAAAAGCGGCCAAACTCAGCCAGGATCTTCAGGCCTAGGCTATGCCAAGGCTTAAGCTATACAAATAGGAAGGACTTACCGTGCCAGGACAGCCAGTGACCGAGGAAAACAACGAATACTATTTAGACACTCCTGAAGATGTCTATGGTGCTTTGCGTAAAATCGTTTTAATGAAGCAGCCTGTATTTATTAACATCGAAGGCAGCGACGAAAAATTCACCTCTGCAATCACCCTCGCCAATCTAAAAAATAGCAGTTTTTTTCTCGACCAAGTTGTACCTACTAAGGGCAATGATCTTATTCGTGCAGGTAAACGTTTTGGCATTATTGCCGATAGCCAAGGGGTTAAAATTGAATTCGATGTCACTGGTCGATTAAAATATCAGCCTAATAAAGAGCAATACCGCGTCGAATTTCCCAGCCAGGTGCTGTATCTACAGCGCCGTACTGCTTACCGCGTAATGATTCCCCCTGCTCATCAGATATTCGTTAAATTAAAGATGCAAGATGGCGAAGATAATCTGATTGGACAGCTTGCCGATATCTCCTCTAGCGGCTTCAAAACTACATTTAAAGGGGATATTGTTGAGCGTTTGAAGGCCAATAAAGAAATCCCTATTGCCCGAATTAAGTTCAATAACGACAATAATTTGGATTGCAGCCTACAAGCTCGCCATATTGTGAAAACTAAATCAGGGGATACACAGGTTGGCTTTGCCTTTAATATGATTTCAGGCATGGGACAGCGCTTTCTTGATCGACTTATTGGCGACTTACAATGGGAAGAGCGTCGTAAAGCGGAACAACTAGAACAAGAAGAAATAAAGAAAAACACCGATAACTTGCCGCAAGTATGATGCATCCCGCTCTAGGACGAACTTCTGTTACAATGCTTTTTTGACTCTACTACCTATAAAAGCATCTCATGACCGATATCGACTTCTATATTTTATCTGCCCAACAGCCTGAACAAAGGCTAGATTTTGCTTGTCGCCTTATTGAGAAGGCATACCGTAGCCGCTGCAAGGTTTATGTTAATTTCGATAACGAAGCACAAGCAAAGGCCTTTGATGAGCAACTGTGGAGCTATCGCGATAGTAGTTTTATTCCTCATGCCTTACTGGGTCCTAGCACCTCAGAGAATAAAGTAGAAGAAAATTGCCCTGTTCACCTAGGCTATGGCGACCTGCAACCACCACATTTTGATGTTATGGTTAACTTGGCTACTGAAATCCCGCCAACGCATGCGCGTTATAAGCGATTATTAGAAGTGGTTATTCAACAAGATGCCGTATTAGCCGCAACCCGCGATCATTACCGTTTTTACAAAGAGCGCGGCTACCCAATTAATAATATCGACATGCGCATATCTGACTAGTTCTGATATACAGCAAGCAAAAAAAAGGTCTGCAAATGCAGACCTTTTTTATGGTTATCAATACCTAATCAATCGATCAAACAAAAATAACTTTCAGCAATAACAACGCAGCAACAATCCAAACACTCATTGGTACTTCTTTACGCTTACCACCGACTAACTTAGCCGCTGCGTAAGTGATGAAGCCCAATGTAATACCGTGTGCGATAGAGAACGTTAGAGGGGTTAATAACAATACAACCACCACTGGCGCAGCTTCGGTTAGATCATCCCAATGAACGTCTTTCAAGGTGTACATCATTAGTACTGATACGTACAAGATCGCCCCTGCCGTTGCATAAGGAGGAATCATTCCTGCTAGCGGTGCAAAGAAGATCGCTAATAAGAACAAAATACCCACAACCACTGCAGTCATACCAGTACGGCCACCAGCAGCAACACCGGCAGCACTTTCAATATAACTAGTAGTAGAAGATGTACCCAACATAGCACCCGTAACAGATGCTGTACTATCAGCCATCAAAGCTTGCTTAAGACGTGGCACTTTGCCATCTGAAGTCTGTAGGCCTGCACGCTGTGCAACCGCAATTAAGGTGCCTGACGTATCAAATAAATCTACGAACAAGAATGCAAAAATCACACTTAATAAAGCAATATCAAACGCAGCCGCGATATCCATTTGCATGAAAGTCGGAGCCATAGAAGGTGGTGCAGAAACAATACCTGAATATTCAACATTACCGCTTAATACTGCTATCGCCGTGATGATCAAAATAGAAAGCATCACACCGCCAGTAACATTACGCTGAACTAGGCCTATCACAATGAACAAACCAAGTAAGGCCATAGCTGGGCCGAAACTGGTTAAGTCACCAAGGCTAACTAAAGTCGCAGGATGCGCAACAATAATACCTGAGCTTTTCAAAGCAATTAACGCTAAGAAACTACCGATACAAGCAGCAATGGCTTTCTTCAAAGTATCTGGAATGGCATTGATAATCCACTCACGTACTTTAAACAACGACAAAGCAAAAAAGATAACACCCGATAAACACACTGCGCCCAAAGCAGTCTGCCAAGTATGACCCATGCCCAATACCACACCATAGGTGAAGAACGCGTTGAGACCCATACCAGGAGCTAAAGCGACAGGAAGGTTTGCCCAAAACCCCATAATGAAACAACCAATGGCTGCGGCAACGCAGGTTGCAACGAATACTGCTCCTTGATCCATTCCTGCGTCAGCCAGCATCGCTGGGTTCACAAAAATGATATAAGCCATAGTAAGGAAGGTTGTAATACCCGCCACGATTTCTGTTTTAGGGTTAGTCCCAAAGCGAGACAATTGAAATAGTTTCTCAAGCATAGAGTACTGCCACTTATTTATTTAGTTATAGTTATCCGACACATTCGCGGTAAGCAGATAGTCAGGTTTGGTAATTTTTACATACTTTGACAAGCTTGACCAGTTGGACAAATATTTAAAGTCATGACTATAATGCGCCAGACCCGCTGATATTGACTATAATCAATACGGTGATCTATCTAACTGATATGAATAAAAACTATTATAAATGGGAATGACCATGAAACTAACGCACATTGCTTTAGCAACTGCTATGACTGCTACCGCTGGTATCGCCAGTGCAGAAACCTTCTTTACTGATAATAGCCTAACGGCGCTATATGGCGAGAATTATGAAGTAGGTGATTCAGATAAAGCCGTTGTTACCTTCGAACACTTCAGTGCGCACAGCTGGGGCGACGTATTTGTATTTGGCGATCGCTTGATGAACCAGTCAATGGACGGCAGCGAAACTTACATCGAAGTTTCTCCACGTTTTAAAGTTTCTGGCTTTGACGCTGGCGTAATCAAAAACTTGTACGTAGCGACCACTTGGGAAATGCAAGAAGACGAAGACAACCTATTGGTTGGTCTAGGTACTGACTTCAACATCCCTGGTTTCCAAAACCTAAGCATCAATGCTTACCAGCGTTTAAATGACGATGGTGATAATAACTACCAAACTACGACTGTTTGGGGCGTTCCTTTTGCAATCGCTGGCCAAAACTTCATGTTTGATGGTTTCTGGGATTGGGCTACTGGTACTTCTAA
>Ga0105349_10000195_pt1 | contig 22203 bp, 18 predicted proteins | sample EN1Hudseemescosm_FD_83661 | JGI IMG/M metagenome (GOLD analysis project Ga0105349, IMG submission 83661) | Methane-oxidizing microbial communities from mesocosms in the Hudson Canyon - EN1B Hudson Canyon | ecosystem: Environmental > Aquatic > Marine > Cold seeps | place: Hudson Canyon...
CAATATTCTCCGCAGAATGAGGAAGGGTGTAGCGCTTCAGAGGGCGCATTTGTGTGGTCTTCATCAGTTGCAGAATTTCTCCGCCACCGGTGAGGTTGAGTTCGACTTCTTCGGGCTCGATATCGGTAAATCGTGAGATGTCAACTGTGATGCACATTCGATCTTCATGGATGAATACGTCTTCAACCGGTAAGTCATTGTCCGATTCCTCGATCACTTCTTCTTCTTCAACCTCGATTTCCGGAGCCTCGGTAACGGAAGGGCTACCATCGAATTGTACCTTAATTCCCATGTTACGGAACAGATCTCCCATTCCGCCCGGGCCGCTGAGCATAGTTTCCATTTGCTTGCGGAACTCCTCCGGATCAACATCGGTTCGCATACGGATATCAGTTGATGACATCTGCTCTGGATCAATTCCCATTTCCTCGAACTGCTGTCGAACCTGGCGCATCATATTCTGCAGCATTTCGACATCGATTGGCATTCCCATATCAGAGAACATCTTGGCCATCTCCTCGAGGATCCTGTCGTCGAATTCGTCTTTGTCTACAGTGCTCATAATACCACTACTCAACTTGAGGTTGTATAGTCCGAGCGATGGGCCATATTTGAATCGAACGGTGGATAGCATACTCGCGCGCGTGTGTGCACGGGGTTGTGCGCTCGTGATGAAACGTGATGCTGCGAGTCTGTTGATAGTTCGGAACGAGGTTATTAGCTGCCCTGAGCACCGGCAGCATCGCATTCAAATCGGGCCTGCGGTTCGGCTGGCTCATGGTCGAGTCCGAGCAGGATGTAGCTTTGCAGGACACAGACCGAATCGAGGGGCGCTCGGCTCTCGTAAACAATACCAAGGCGGCCCTCGCTCTAGCCGGCGCGGTACGTTCAACTCTGGGTCCGCGCGGCTCTGACAAGATGCTCGTAGATGAGAACGGTGAAATCATCGTGACGAACGATGGAGTTACTGTTTTGGAGACCGCGAAGGTTGAGCATCCGACGGCGAATCTGTTGATTTCGACGAGTTCGGCGCAGGATCGAATAGCCCGAGATGGGACTACAACCTCGGTACTACTGACGGCTGAACTACTTCGCAATTCACTGGAACTCTCTCGCATAGGAGTCCATCCGTCTCTCATCATGAACGGTTACCGTATCGCTATGGAAGAAGCGCTTTCTCAACTCGAAGAGATCTCCCGCGAGGCAAACGAGAAACAGTTGGCCGATGCTGTCGCTACCACGATGGCAGGAAAGGTCGACACTGCTCTTTCGCGCAGGATGACTGGATTGGCTATCGAAACAGCACGAGCAATCGCGGAAGAAGAGGGCGGAGACGATCTTGAGCGTGTGCGTGTGAAGAGGCTAAAGATGGCTGACGGCGCAGCGGCTGACTCTGAGATTGCGCATGGATTGGTACTTCGCAAGCAGCGCCTTGATTTCACCACTCCAAGTCACTCCGAGGGAGGTAGAATCGCGATCATTGATGGTGGACTTGAAACGCGCGAATTGGAATTTGATGCGCAGATTGAGATTCGCAGTACAGGTGTGCTCGCTGGTTTTGCTGAGCGAAAGCGAACTAAGTTGGCTACGCAGGTCGAATCTCTAGCTTCACTCAACATAGACTTGCTATGTGTGCGTGATGGTATCGCAGATGATGCCGAGCCGTTCCTCAAGAAAGCGGGAATCACAGCATACCGACGATTCGAGCGAGAGGACCTCGAGCGCCTTTGCGTCTTGACCGGCGCTCGCATGATACGAGACGCAAACAGAATCTCAGCAGACGATGTTGGCGCTTACACATCTCGCTCTGAGGAGAAGGTCGAGGATGCTTGGCATCTCAGAATCGACGGCACAGGAGCGGCGATGACTGCACTTCTTCGTGGAACAACACCGGCAATGCGAGAAGAAGTCAGTCGAGCCTTCGACGACGCCCTCGGCGTCGCCTTCAGACTCGTCAGAGAACCACGAATCCTACCAGGCGGAGGAGGAACTCAGATACATTTGGCCCGCCACCTGCGAGCCTACGCAACAACTCAGAAGGGACGCGAACAGCTCGCAATCGAGGGCTTTGCAGATGCACTAGAAGTCATCCCGCGGGCAATCGCAGAGAATGCAGGGCTCGACCCAATCGACGAGATTCTCGCCCTGTCAGCAGCCCAATCCAAGAAGGGCGCATGGTTTGGTCTCGACGCGATGAGTGGAAAAAAGACCGATATGGCAAAAGCGGGCATAAATGATCCACTATTTGTCTCCCGCCAAGCTCTGACTGGTGCAACTGAAGCTGCCATCAACGTCCTAAGAATCGACGATGTCCTTTGGGCTCAGGCAGGTCCTGAAACACCCGATTGGTCGAATCAAATCGATGATGACTGAAGGCCAGCGATCATGGCATCGCACATCGCATCCAAGTCATACTCAGCATCCCAGCCCCAATCGGACTGAGCAGCCTCATCATCAACAGAATCTGGCCATGAATCGGCATATTTCTGCCTGACATCTGGCAAAAAGTCGCAAGTGAATCCCGGGACACGTGCGCCAACAGCCTCTGCCAATTCAGTCGCCGTGAAAGAGCATCCAGAGAGGTTGTAGCCGCCGCGCGCTGTCCCGATTGCCTCAACTGGTGCATCCATCAAGGCAATCGTTGCACGAATCGCATCATCCATGTACATCATCGGTAACCTTGTATCTCCACGAACGAAGCAATCGTAGTGTCCGTTTTTGAGAGCATGATGGAAAATATCGACTGCGTAATCGGTCGTGCCACCTCCAGCCGGAGCCTTGTAAGAAACTAGCCCGGGATAGCGGATTCCGCGGACATCAACTCCGTATTGCTTCCAGTAATTCATTGCTAGACGCTCTCCTGTGACTTTGGTTTGGCCATACATAGTGGTCGGGTTCAGTGCACACTCCTGAGGCGCATGCTTAGGCGCATCAGGCCCAAAAACTGCAATCGAAGAAGGTGCGTAAACACGCAGCGAATGATTCCGAGCGGCCTCAAGCACAGTGACTGTCCCACCTACATTGATTCGCTCGCATAACTCCGGCTTCTTCTCACCCGCTGCACTGAGAATCGCAGCGAGATGATAGACAGTACCGATGCCTTCCTCGACCACGACTCGATCGAAGGCATCGGCGTCGATCACACTCAGATTCCTGTAAGGCCCGCCCAATACGCAGGGGTGGTCGGGTAAATCTCGCACATCACTCGCGACAACTGCATCAGCTCCGTAACGCTCGCGCAAAGCCTCAGTCAGTTCAGTACCAATCTGGCCGAGCGCGCCAGTTACCAAAATTCGCGAACCTGGCGTATCGGCCATGCTGTTTCGTAAGTCAGACGATACTTAGACTTGCGAGGCCACTTCACAGATCTCATCGACACCGCTTGGAAGAGCCAACATTCATAGGCGAGTCATATCGGCTTCAAACCCCGTTGATTGCATGAAGTATGTCGTAGTCACGGGTGGCGTCCTCTCTGGACTGGGTAAAGGAATCACTGCTTCAAGCATCGGTGTTCTCCTAAAATCCGCAGGACTGCGCCTCACCTCAGTCAAGATTGATCCTTACCTCAACAGTGATGCGGGCACAATGTCTCCCTTCGAGCATGGCGAAGTTTTCGTGTTGGATGATGGCGGCGAAGTCGATCTTGACCTCGGTAATTACGAGAGATTCCTAGATGTCGCGCTCACACGCGAAAATAACATCACTACTGGCAAAGTATACGCCAATGTAATCGAAAAGGAACGCCGTGGCGATTACCTCGGCAAGACCGTGCAGGTCGTGCCGCACATAACCAATGAAATCCAAGAATGGATAGAGCGTGTTGCACACGTTTCGGCGGACGGATCTGGAGAAGTACCGGACGCGTGTGTCATCGAGTTGGGAGGAACTGTAGGTGATATCGAAAGCGCACCATTCATCGAAGCGCTACGCCAGTTCCAATTCAGGGTCGGACAAGAAAACGTCTGCTTCGTCCATGTCAGCCTAGTCCCTGTGATGGGGCCTGTCGGTGAACAGAAAACCAAACCTACTCAACACACGGTGAAAGAACTTCGAGGATTGGGAATAATTCCAGACATCCTCGTTTGTCGCTCGGAAAATCCTCTCGAGGATGAGACGCGAGCAAAGCTCGCGGCCTTCTGTCACGTCGGCAAGGATGCCGTTGTCTCGGCTCACGACGTCTCAAATCTGTATCAGATTCCAATTTCACTTCACGAGCAATCGGTATTGCGTAAGGTCAGTCAACATCTTGGATTTGAGGTGCCAGATTCGATGCCTCTACTCGATGATTGGAAGGCGATGGCGGACAAGGTCGACCGACTCGAAGAAGAAGTTAACATCGCCATGGTCGGGAAGTACACCGGTCTTTCAGACTCCTACCTCTCAGTCATCAAGGCCTTGCAGCACAGCGCTTTAGCGGTTGATCGTAAATTGTCCATCGATTGGATCGAATCCACTGACCTCGACCCTACTGAGAAATCGGATAAGCACGATGAGGCATGGAACTTGTTACGCGGGGCCGATGGAATTCTTGTCCCTGGTGGATTCGGAATCCGCGGTGTTGAAGGCAAGATTGCTGCTGCTAATTATGCTAGAACGAACAATGTGCCATATCTCGGAGTTTGTCTCGGATTGCAAATTGCAACAATCGAGTTCTGCCGCAATGTTTTGGGCCTTGAGAATGCAAACTCGACGGAGTTCGATGAGAATACTCCGAACCCTGCTGTCGTCTTCATGCCTGAGATCTCGAAAACTCACATGGGCGGGACTATGCGGCTCGGCACCAAGCCGACTCCATTCCTTGTCGATGATTGCAAGATTCGCCGCCTCTACGGTGGCGCTGAACATGTCGATGAACGACACCGCCACCGCTACGAAGTCAATCCCGAATTGATTGAGGTCATCGAGGCAGCTGGCCTCGTCTATGTCGGGAAGGATGAGACCGGGCAGCGCTGTGAAATCATGGAATTGGAAGGACACCCTTACTTCGTCGGGACTCAATATCATCCAGAATTCAAGTCGCGACCGAACCGTCCTAGTCCGCCGTTCCTCGGACTACTGAAAGCAGCTGTCGGGCAAGAAATCTGATTCTTCTATCCCAATCACGGGTTTGGGGCAGATTCGAGGTGCTGGTATTCGATTGAGATTGACTGTTCGACATCGATGTTGTCTTGTCCTTCGTCATAACTGATTCTCAATTCATGAATCTCGTACGTGTTGTAGTGAAAGGCTTCCCAATTGATGGAATCCCCTTCTTCAACAACCCCTTTCCGGATTAGACAGGCTTCTTCCGCTTCGTCGAATAGTCGCCAGGTAATCTCGACTTCTCGTCCGCCCCCTATGTTTTCGATCAATTCTGGGTTCTCAACTGTTGACTCAATGAATATCGTAGAAGGATGGGGGCCACTGTTCTTTGGAATCGGGTCAATCAACAAATCACTCGGTTCATGCGTGGAATACTCTGACCATTCAATATTCAAATCAATGCGGATTACGACAGTCGTGCTTTCTTGCCTATTCTGTTCATCTATAGCATAGGCAACAATCTCATAGATTCCGTGATCTGCAAATTCAACTGTGATTGATTTGCCCGCATCTGAATCAACTGACACTGGATCTCTGCCGTCTCCGGGATCAACGCCGAATACGACTAACTGTCGTTCAGAGGCAGTCTTGGAGAAATCGAACTCTAACGAGACATTGAGGGTGGAGACATGCTCACCATCAATGTATGATTCGACAACTGTACCGTTAGTGCTCTCATAATTGACGACAAGGGTAATTCCACCTTGGGAATCTGAAAGACATCCTGGAATAGCGCTTGACAGAAAGATAGCAACCAACAAAATTGATCCAATCTGTCGCATGTATTGCTTATTGGATTCCGAAATATAAGCGAATTGGTTTGATGTTGATTCGAATCAGTGGGCACCTATTGACTCATAGTGATGAGACAAGGTCTGTCATAACCGAAGGCGAAAGGCCGCTCGTAAGCAAGCTCGTCAGTGAGACTATTCGTTTGTATCGAACTTCGTTTGATTATTTGCGACTAGGATTCGTCAGAACCATCAAAGCAATCAATGTCTCCGTCATTGACCCATTCGATTGGAATTTCCCCGAAACCATCGGCGCATTGGAACCACTCTCCACTTGATTCTGGGGCAATTAAGATCAGCACTAACCAAACAATCTGAGCCAAAATAGTAATTGAACCGGCTGCTACAGCTAGCCAAAACCCAGCATTAACCATACCTTTGTGAGAACTTTCTGGATATTGCTTAAGTTTGTTTTTGTTCATGAATGAAATAACTACTCCTGGAAGAACGAGAAGAAGATTACAAAGTCCGAAAATTGGAATGGTTGCAGAGCAAATAGAGGTAAAAGCAGCTAATGAGCCCAAAACGACTGCGATTATTGCATAGGTTCTAAGACTAGTATCATCACCATTGAAACTTACTTCTGGACCCTTATTTTCAGCGCCTTTTCCACCTGATTTTGAAGGGGTAGGATCAACATTCCACTCAAATTCCCCATCGCAATATGGACAAGCAAATACCCCGGACGAGTCGTCATCCAACTCTATTTCTTCATCGCAATGCGGACATAGTATCTCGACCATGTTCTGCATATTGACATTTGAGGTTTAGTCCTATTCCCGGCATCATTGATTCAGTCTACAGCAATTGGTAGAACTCTGGTAGTCCTATATCCTTGCAACACCTTGAGATAGCGCTTGGCAGCAAACTCTGCATCCAACTCCACATCCCCTGTCTCGATGCGTAATCGCCTCACAGTCAGCAACTTCGCGGGGGTGCAAATGCCCAGAACAGAATCAATTCCCGCAGCACTCAGTACCGCGGGTGAAAGCTGCAGATTACCACGTCCAATCAAGAAGCCTTGACCACCCATCGGTGAAAGTAGAATCGTTACCTCTCCATCATGACCAGAAATCAACTTGAGCAGGTCAACCTCATTCAGATCAGTTCCGACCTGCTCGCCGCCGACACTCGCATCAATCCCGAGCACACTCGGCGTAATTCCAACCTGAGTTCCGATTGTCCTGAGTGTTCCGCCTGAGCCCCAAATGAGTAATCGCCCATCCTCCATGAGCAGTTCTCGAACGTGGTCAGCAAGCCCTTCGAGGACCTCCTCTTCACCACTCGCTTCGACACGCTGTTTGGTCCCCTGCATCCACCTCGGACTCGCCGGAGTCATCGCCTCAGCGTAGAGCCTAACGACCCAACGCCCTTGTCGATAAACCTCCTCATCGAGGTCCAAAACTTCCGTATTCGCCAGCAATAATTCTCCATCCAGCCAAGCGGAGAGAACTTCTGCCGCCGCCTTTGGAGAGGCGGCGAAACTTCCTGAATGCATCTTGACTCCACACGGTACGCCGATTATTGGCAGGTTCTGGCTACCGGCTGATTCGAGAGCGGCGACGATGTCGCGGGTTGTGCCGTCCCCGCCACCATAAACCAGGATATCGATATTTGATTCGAGTAATTGAGCAACTAATCCAGCGGTGTCCTCAGAAGTTGTCAAGCCAGAAGAAGTATGGATCGTGGACACCGAACCAACCTCTAAATCGCTGCCAATCCAGTCAGTTCCCATCCGTCCTTCGCTAGTAATCCATTCTAGGCTGGATGGGTCCTTACGCAGCCGCGCGAAATGCGTGAGAGCGACTGCAACGCGCGGTCCAGCACGATCCTCAGCACCCTGCGAGCGTGCGAACTCGGCCTGACCATCAGAGCCCTTCAGACCCAAGCGTCCGCCTAAGCCGGCGTCGGGATTGACCAGGAGCCCGATACGAGTCACGCTCGCCGCAGCGGGCGTGCGTTAATATCACCACAGCACGCCGTCGCACCCTCATGCGAATCGTAGTGGCACTCGGCGGCAACGCATTGCTAAGGCGCGGGCAACCGATGACTGCGAAGAACCAGCGAGAGAATGTACGCATTGCAGCCCAAGCACTGGCACCAATAGCAGCAGACAATCAACTCGTTATCAGCCACGGCAATGGACCGCAGGTAGGTCTCTTGGCTTTGCAATCGGCGGCGTACGAAGAAGTCGAGGCGTACCCGTTGGATGTTTTGGGGGCCCAGACCGAGGGGATGATTGGATACATGATCGAGCAGGAGCTCGGCAATTTACTTCCCATCGAATACCCTTTCGCTACCATCCTGACCATGGTTGAGGTTGACCCGGAAGACCCTGCCTTCGACGAACCTACCAAACCCATCGGACCGGTGTATAGCGAGGCTGAGGCGAAGCGCCTGGAGGCAGAAAAGGGCTGGTTGATGAGGCCCGACGGGGAGCAATGGCGACGCGTCGTACCCTCTCCTGAACCGCATCGAATCTTTGAGATGCGCCCAATCCATTGGCTGCTTGAGAAGGGCACTATCGTCATCTGCGCGGGCGGGGGTGGAATTCCAACGATTTACAACAAGGAAGGCAACCTTGAGGGAGTCGAAGTGGTAATCGATAAGGATCGAGCTAGCTCACTTCTGGCTTTCGAGTTAGAAGCCGATTTGCTAATCATGGCGACAGACACAGATGGAGTGTATCTTGATTGGGGGACTGAAGAAGCGCGTCGGATCGAGAGAACGACTCCTGATGAGATCGAGAAGTATGAGTTCGCCGCCGGTTCTATGGGGCCAAAAGTCGAGGCGGCGGCTGATTTTGTCTCACGCACCGGACAGCGTGCAGTTATCGGTGCGCTGGCCGATATACCGGCGATGGTCGAGGGTACCGCCGGTACTCAATTCGTCATCGAATAACTCGATTTCAAGCAAGCCCTTCATAGCATCAGTTCGTGGCGTAGCCAACGGAGGCACAGGCATGTCGATGATCACGGTCAATGTTGGCGCCGACGGCGCGCATGAATACGCCTCAGGAATCAGTGCTGGCGAAGTCATCCTCAATGTTCACGGCAAGCGCTCTGGGGCTGTCGCTGCGCTCATCGACGGAGTCGAGCGAGATTTCTCATTCATCCTCGACTCAGATTGCAGCCTCGAGCCGATTAATGGTGAGAGCGAGGCTGGACTCTACATTCTGCGCCATTCCTGTGCTCACCTACTGGCGCAGGCTGTCGTCGAGATGTTTCCCGATGCAAAACCGACGATTGGTCCGCCAATCGACCATGGCTTCTACTATGATTTCCACATGGATCCAATTGGCGATACAGAACTGCGCGCGATTGAGAAGAAGATGAATCAACACATTCGCTCTAACCACACAATCATCCGCGAAGAAATGGACAATGATTCACTGCGCGAGATGTTTGCAGATAACAAATTCAAAATCGAAATTATGGACGACAAAATCGGCCATGATGTTGGCTCCTCGGCATATCGCCAAGGCGACTTCATCGATCTCTGCCGAGGACCACACGTTCCAGCAACATCCCACCTGCGCTGGTTCAAACTGACCAGCACCAGTACAGCCTATTGGCGAGCTGATAGCAAACGCGAGTCCCTCGTTCGAATTTACGGCATGTGCTATGCCACGAAAGATGGACTCAAGGAACGCCAGCGCCAAATCGAAGAAGCAGGAAAGCGCGACCACAAGAAAATCGGCAAAGAGATGGAACTCTACATGATCGACGAACTCATCGGCAAGGGATTGCCGGTCTGGTTGCCGAATGGAGAGATTCTGAAATCAGAAATCGAGCGCTACGCGGTCGAGACCGAGGAGGCATATGGCTACGATCGCGTCACCACCCCGGTTCTCGCAAAACAGGAATTATTCGAATGCAGTGGACATCTCCCCCACTATGCGGAAGGCATGTACCCGCCTATGGAAATGGACGATGGCACGTATTACCTGAAGGCGATGAACTGCCCAATGCACCACTTGATTTTCCGCAATAAGAAGCGGAGTTACCGAGAATTACCACTGCGTATTGCTGAGTACGGCACTGTCTATCGCAACGAACTCTCGGGCACCCTATCTGGACTGCTTCGCGTTCGCATGCTTTCGATGAATGATGCTCACATCTACTGCACGCTGGATCAGGTAGGGGATGAAGTGCGTGCGAACGTACAGATGGTCAGCGACTACTACCGAACCTTTGGGTTCGAAAACTTCCACTTCCGTTTGTCTCTGTGGGATCCTGAAAACACTGAGAAATACATCGGGGAAGTGAGCAATTGGGAGGCTACTCAGAATCATTTGAGGCAGATTCTAGATGAGATGAAAATGCCTTATGTCGAGGCGGTCGGAGAAGCTGCTTTCTATGGTCCGAAAATCGATATTCAATTCACGACCGCTCTCGGGCGCGAGGAATCTATGTCAACGATTCAGTTGGATTTCGCTGCTAAGGATCGGTTTGAGTTGAGTTACAAGGATGAAAATGGCGAGGAAAATGGCGAGGTTTTCGTGATTCATCGCGCTCCACTATCGACTCATGAGCGATTTGTAGCATTCCTGACCGAGCACTGGATTGGCAACTTCCCGACTTGGTTGTCACCAGTCCAGGTTCAGGTGATTACAATTTCAGAAAAACAACGCGAGTATGCAGGCGTTGTCAGTGAGGCCTTGGCTGCTGCTGGTGTGCGGGTTCGAGTTGATGATTCAGATGCGACAATCGGCAAGAAAATCCGTATGCATCGAAAGATGCGCCCGGCTTACATGTTGATTCTTGGTGAGGAAGAGGCTGCTGATAGTACGGTTTCTATCCGGGCACGCAATGGTGACCAAGCCAAGGGCGTTACACTGGACGAATTTGTCGCAAGCATCTTCGCTGAGATTACCAATCGCGAGCGTGAGTTGAGTCTCGTACCTTAGTGAAAATCAATTCACACCCTTCTTCGCAAGTTTTCGGAGAGTTCGTCGGCTGTGCCAAGTGCGGTGAGACAGGATTGGACGTCTCCGGCTTCGAGGGCTTCGATTGCTTGTTTGATGGCGGCCTCGGTCGCTCTTCGAGTTTCGTCGGTTGGATCAATACTTGTCGAATCGAGACGGCGGCGCAACTCGGTCCATTCTGACTGAACGAATTCGAGGAGTTCCTTTGCTTCGCCGACCTCGGCATCGTAGGATTGTAAATCATTGGTCAAGGATGTGAGTGATTTGGCTGCAGTAGCCCATTCTCCGCTACTTGCTGCGGCTTCAACCTCGGTTAATCGGGCCTGCCATGATTCGCCTGCTGGCCCGGTCGGGAAGCGCGCGCTAATCTGTTTCTTTTGGCGCAGCGCGCGTTGGACCTCTTGCATGGCATCGGAGGTTTCTCGCACCTCGCGAGCGAGACTATCGGCGAGTCCCTTCGCCAGAGGTGCATCTCCCTTAGCGAATGCCTCCTTTGCATCTTCTAGCCGGCCAGCATTTGCTAGGGCTAATTCGCCCTCTGCTGCGGAAAGTGCGGCCTCGGCTTCGGCGATTGCTTCCTCAGCCTCTCCAGTCGATGCTTCGAGACTCTCCATGTGAGCTGGAATCGCGTTGGCAATGTGGAGAGCCTCGGCCGGCTCCTCAGCATCCATCGCTTCCTTGGCAGCGGCGAGGATTCCTAGAACAGAATTGGTCGCCGCACCCGACTTGTCTGCTATTGCCTTCTCAGCAGTTGAAATTGATTCGGCTGCGGCTTGCCAATTATCTTCGATTGCCCCCGCCTTTGTCTTGGCTACTCGGTAGAGCGTCTCAGCCTCGCGAAGCGAACCGAGACCAGCCTCCTTGTCACCCATCTGGAATGCTCGTCGAGGTCCCTCGACAATGGGCGCAATCGCCTCGGCCTTCTCAACAGCGTCCAGTGCATCGGCCCGAATGGCATCGATATCCACAGCCATCGCCATGACACGCTCCGCTTCTCGCTCGGCCTCCTCTAGCAGAACCATTCCACGCGCTGGATCTTTCCATCCACGATCGCGCGCCTGTTGAATCAGTGAAGCGGCCTGCTCCAGTCCGGAATTCTTTGAACGCAAGTCGAGCATTCGAGCCTCGGCAGCCTCCAATTCAGCTCCGAACCCCTGCCTCGCCTCGTGATCCTCATCCTTGGCAAGTAAATCAGGCACCACCAGGCCTAGACAGGCCACAGCGAAGGCACCTGCAACAAGCATGTCCAAGCCAAGCGAAAGCACGATTGCAATTCCTAAGGCAGCCCCTACCAAACCCGAGAAGGCTCGAAGTCTACGCGTAGCGAGAGTCACACCAAGCGCATTCCGCCAATGATTCAGCAATGCTCCTGCGACTAGAATGAGAATCACAGTCGCAAGAGCGCGATCTCCTGTACCAAACGAATCGATTGCGAGTGCGACGACCATCGGCCAAGCCAAGCCAGCAGCAATAGCAATCCGAGAACGCTGAACAGGGCCGTGGTCGATCAAATCCATCAGCATCAAGGCAGCCACGAAGATAGCCACAACAGGCCCCATTCGTGGTAACATCTCGACGCTGCCATCCATCGCCGGCAGAAGCCACCATCCAGCAGAGGCGATGAGCACTAGAGTTCCTGCCAACGCCACCTTCTCGACGCGAGCGCGTTGCTGTGCAATCACCCGGTCAGCGTGGTCGGGCGGGAGCACCATACCACCTCACCCACGTGTTCAGGTCAAGAGTCGAGCGGTCCGCTGGACTTACAGCAGGCCTAACGAATACTTGCTTTAGATTCGGCCAAATCAATCATCGAACCGCTCGGTTCCCCAAAGCATCCGAGCCCCGATAGCCAGTCCTGCAAGCACGAGGAAGACACCGAGAACTACTTGCAAAGGTCCTGAATCAGGATTCACAGTAATCTCGGAATCGATGGTAATCGTCACCTCTTCATTCAGTAAACTGCTCCCCCATTCAAAGCGCAGCGGAAGCTCTCCAGCACGCTCCAAAGGAATATCCAATGTCACTCCAACCACTCCTGGGCCGACCGATGTCGCCCAAGGGATGTTCGCGTGTGAAGAGCAGACATCACCGCTGCACAGCCTGCCGGTGGCGGTATTGCCACCGAAATTCTGAATCGTAACATGAACCTGCATTGTCTCGCCAACTATCGCTGTCCCGTAGTGACTGACATTAGCGATGCGTATGTCTACACCCGGAGCGGGTTGTACCGCGAGGGAGAAAGACAGGGTATCCATGTTACCTTTTGAGTCCCAAGCCATGATAATGAACCAGTGCGAACCGGCTTCCAATGGCTCGATATTAAAGGTCGAAATCGCTGCAAAGCTGAGATTTTCGAACATTGTTTCTTCGTTGAGGATGAATGTCCATTTGGTGTCATGAATCCCATCTAGATCGTCGTAGGAATTCGAGAGATTGACTAGAATTGGGACACCGGCGCGCACAGGATGCTCAGCTGAGATTAGCGTGCCGTTGGTGTAGATATCTGGTAGAATTGTAGGTCCAGCACCGTCGAGGACGAGGATGGTCCATTCGTGGAATACTGAATTGCCGGCGTCGTCGGTGACCTTGAGATTGAGGCTGTAAGTTGTGGCTGGTTTTGCCTCATGACGATGTTCGATATCGAGATGCAATCCGTTGACCTTTTCGCCCTGCGGGAAGCGAGCTTGGGCCGTCATTTCTGACCAATCGACATGTCGCCACTCGCTCGATCGATTACTGGTGATTTCGATTGTTGTGTCGAGGCCAGAATCATCAGATGCAACGATATTGATGTCTAGTACATCCTCGCTGCCAACCTCGATGATTCCATCACTGATATCGATGGCAGTAGCCTCGCCAACATCTGGATTCGCTGTGAAGGAAGCCTCCCAAGTAGGTGAAATTCCGTCGATGACGACATTCTCATACCAATCGATACTCCATCCAAAGGAATCGAGACAATAGACATTGACGCTGAGGACCTCCCCGTGACTGTAATTGTATTCGGAAGGGATGATTGAGACCCACGATTCATCGCTGATGAGAACTGTGGTTCCATTGTTGCTGAACTCCCACTTGATGTTCGTGTCATCTAGATGGCTGTCAGTGCAAGTTGCTTCGTAGGTCGTCGCAGTCTCGAGAGGAATTGATGAACTATCACCAATTCTTTGGGCGGCGATATTTGGCTGGTTATTCTTACCAACGCTGATTCTAATATCGCTTGCCACCGGAACAGCGCTACGATTGACAGTGAATTCACTCGGCGAGCCCTCAATGACTTCTTCCATTGCTGAATAACGGTATTCGAATGGGTTAGGGAGAATGATGGTGAGTGGTACCTCTTCGACTGCAGCGCCGGTGCGTGGTAAGTCGATTAAGCGCGTCGAGCGACCATCGGTTTGTCCTGCGAGCTCGACGATTTCGGTCCAACCCCATGAGCCATTGCGCATCGTCACCGGACCTGGTTCGGGCGGATTGGGAATGATTGTGGTATTAGTTGGCGAGAACGGTTCGTGGTCAAGCATGCAGCATCCCGCGCGCTCGGAGTCATTCCACGCGCGATTCTCTAAGTAAGGCGTGAACAGATCGATTTCACTCTGGTTGAGGAAATCATCTCCGTCTCCGAGATACATGTCGATTTGCTTTCGGATACCGAGTCCTGGGTGAACAAGATAACCGGTGCCAAGGTAATCTGAGATTGAGATGTTGAGCGTCCAAGTCGCCGTGATATTCGAGTTGACATCGAGAATATCGTGAATTTCTAGAGTCGCGAAGCCATCGTAAGGATCGAGGTCCGAGGGAATTCCGTGTGCGTCGGCATTTGCCACGGGTATCATCGGTGTCAGAAGTACTGCCGTCAGCAAAATTGCGAGGATTGTTCTATTCATTCACTCACTTCCATCGTGTATGATTCTCGAACCGTAGAAATCAACGGTGAGAGGAATTATTCTGTGGTCGGCGCCAAGTTCGGCGATCAGGTGTTCGCGTAGAGTTGTGTCGCCGTGGACAAGGAAGAAACCGCCACCTCCGGCGCCGAGAAGTTTAGCTCCGCTGGCGCCGAGACTTAGGAGTCGGTCGTGAAGAGCATCCAACTCCTCATTCGAGACACTCGCGGTAATGCCACGCTTGGCTTGCCAAGCGGACTCTAGGAGCGCTCCAAGACCCGAAAGATCTCCACATTCTAGGTGTGTACGTGCCTCGTCTGCTTGCGTGCGAATCGCGCGCAAACGAGTCAATCTGTCAGACTCATCCTCGGGCGATTCGGAAAGCACCGAACTCGCCCGCCGACTCATCCCTGTGAAAATCAAAGTAAATTCTGACTCAAGCCGCTCAAGAACTTCATCACCCAAATCAAGCGGCTCAACATCAACCCCTTCGCCGGTAAAAGAAATCGAATTTATTCCGCCAAATGCAGCGGCGTACTGATCCTGTCGGCCAATGGGCTGTCCGAGCACATCGATCTCAATTTGGCAAGCCTCATCGGCCAATTGAGCCGCTGAAACATCCCTCCCAGCGAATCGGTGCAAGGCATTCAGCAAACCTACTGTAACTGTTGAAGAAGAGCCGAGACCAGTACCTCGGGACGGGATGTCGGCGATGGTTGTTATCTCAACACCAGAAGTCACTCCAGTCAGCCTCATTGCCTCTCTCACAAGTTCGTGTTCCAGTTCCTCGAAGTCATCAACAATCTCCATCTTTGAGTAAGAAACACGGACCCTCTCATCGAAGCGAGAATTGACTGTTACGTGTATGTATCGAGAGAGGGTCAAAGAGGTCACTCGGCCGCCATTTGGCTCTGACTCGGCGAACCAATCTACGTCGGTCCCACCGCCGCAAAAAGACACCCGCACGGGCGTTCGCGAGATGATCATCGCACGCGGGGTGTAAGCATCCGACTTCAAGACGACGGAGTGCGGTTTCGGTCCCGATAGGGAAGGGTAAGGGCTATGAGAGGAGTGCGAGGGGATTCGTCGGAGGGCTGGACATGAGCGACCTGATCACCATGGACGATCTGACTAACGATGAGATTGTAGAGATACTGGATGCGGCCGATAGACTGCTACCCGTTGCCAAAGGAGATATCTATGCTCCACTCCTCCAGGGAAAGGTCCTAGGGAACTTATTCTTCGAGAATTCAACCCGTACTCGGATGTCTTTCGAATCGGCCATGAAGCGGCTTGGAGGCGAGGTACTGAATCTCAGTTCGGTCGGCTCGAGTGTTGCAAAGGGTGAGACTCTCTACGATACAATGCAAATGGTGGATGGATATTCTGACATCGCTGTGATTCGTCACCCACATCAGGGTGCGGCTCAGTACAGCGCCGACGCGGTTGAAATTCCTGTGCTGAACGCTGGCGACGGCGCTGGCAACCATCCGACTCAGACTATGTTGGATTTGTTTACGATTCGACAAGCCCACGGCACGCTAGAAGGATTGAACGTGGTCTTAGTCGGCGATTTGCGCTACGGGCGCACAACACACTCCCTCTCTCACGCGCTAGTACGATTCGGGGCTAAGCTGACACTCGTGTCGCCCGAGAGCTTGACGATGCCTACTGAAATCGTTGGTGATTTGCAGAAGCATGGCGCCGACGTGACCGAAAGTGAAGATATGGCCGCCGCCATTCCGGAGGCGGATGTAATTTACATGACTCGTATCCAGAAAGAGCGATTCCCTGATGAAGATGAATACACCAAGGTCGCTGGCATCTACAAAATGACAGCGGATGATTTGGGGGGTGCAAAAGGCGGAATGATCGTCATGCACCCACTACCTCGAGTCGAGGAAATTGATCCCAGCGTCGACTCGACCAAGCACGCGCGATACTTCCAACAGGCATTCAACGGCGTCCCGACGCGCATGGCTCTGCTCTGCAGAAGTCTCGGCGTCAAAGTTCCAAAGAAGGTGAAGTCATGAGTGAAATGAGGCGTGTCACCGCAATCTGCAACGGCACTGTTGTCGACCACATTCCAGCTGGTAAGGCGCTGCAAGTGATGCAGATGCTACGTGTTGATGTTGGCCGCTCGAACCCAATCAGCCTCGTGATGAATGTGCCTAGCGGAAAGGTTGGGCGGAAGGATGTGCTGAAGATTGAGGATCGCGAGTTGACTCAGGTTGAACTCGACCGACTCGCACTGATCGCTCCTCATGCCTCGGTCGCAATCATCCGCAATTACAGCGTGGCCGAGAAGCGTGAGATTGAACTGGGTGAGGAATTGGTGAATATCGCGCGCTGTTCCTTCTGGAATTGTATCACTCAGAACACGCGCGAGCCGCTACCACACAAGTTGCGAGTTGTCAGCGAAGATCCGCTCGATGTTCGCTGCGCTTACTGTGGACGAACACAATCGATTGATGAAATGGCAGATTCCATTCTTTGAAACTACAGAGGCATAGGGGGAGATTTGCTCTGGTTCGTATCCAAGCCGTCTATGATGGCGGACTTCGATGCACTGCGACCCATGGGCCGTCTGGAGAGACTCTCGTCACCGATGCTCCCGTCGACAACAAAGGGAAGGGTGAGTCATTCTCTCCTACTGATTTGTTGGCAACTTCGATGCTAAATTGTATGATGACAATTATTGCGATTGCTGCTGATTCTCGAGGGCTGGATGTAGCTGGAATGAACGGCTCGGTGGAGAAGATCATGGCTGGAGGACCTCGACGGGTGGCTCGACTTGAGGTTGAAATCACGATGCCCGCAGAACTGAGTTCGGAAGATCGAGAATTCCTCATCAAGCGTGCGATGGCTTGCCCAGTTCACAAGTCTGTCAGCGATCATATGGAACTGGATGTCAACTTCAATTGATGCCAGATTCACTGAGCCAGGTCTTCATCGTGCAAGATTGGCAAACCGGGCGACTGGTAATTTCCCCACACTCCTGGCAATTTGTGACTGCGCTGTGCGGATCTCCACGCGCCTCACGATGCAATTCACGAATCTGTTCGAGCGCGTGTAATAGTCCATGCCGCGCGCCTGGGCTTTGAGCCTCAAGCGCGGCCACGATTGCCCGGCTCTGTTGTCGCATTGCACCCGGAGCGTGCGGACAATCTCCATGGTGGATTGGCATACCCTTGGCGAATGCGTGGGCATGAATTTCCTGCTCCGGAATCCATCGAAGAGGGACGATGCGAGGAGCAAGTCCTTCGATTGGCGTATCGGTGTGTGGGGCGAGACGAACACTGCGCTCAATCTCACCCTTCTGCAAATTCATCAAAATCGACTGTGCCATGTCGTCGAGGTTGTGACCGAGTGCCATCACGTCAGCGTTGACTTTCTCAGCGAGAGCGTTGAGGCTTTGCCGGCGGAAAACTCCACAATACGAGCACGGCATCATTCCCTTGGCCTCAGAGTTATTTTCGGCTATAACTGGCATCCTGCGGACTACCTCGTCCATGCGCTCGTAGCCCATTTCTTCGTAGGATAGAGTGACGAACTCGATGCCAAGCGACTCTGCGAGTTCTCGTGCGCACTCCAATGAGGGTGCTCGGTAACCATCGATTCCTTCGTCGACGCAACCTGCGACGATATGCACGTCTCGCCGTTTAGAGATGATGTCGACGAGCATATCGAGAAGGACTGCTGAATCCTTACCGCCCGAGATACAAGCAAGGATGGTGAAAGGGCGGCCATCTTCGTGTCTTGCGTCCTTAGGGAGTACCAATTGATTGCGCAAATCCTTCGATACACGCTTGCGTATCGACCGTCCTAGATGGTAGGCGCAGAAGTGCTGCCCGCTGTATTCCTGATGCAGTATTGCGGGCTTTCCGCAGCGGCTGCAGCCTTGGATGCTGATGCCTTCTGCCATGTTCGTTCGGCAGACCTCTGCGGCTTGAACCCAACTACAAGGCCGAAAGCACCGCCATCTACGCCAATCGGTGCATTGATGGGCATAAAACACTGCACGCGGCCCATGAGTGAGGTGCGCAATCTACCCGGACGCGCCGCCACACCTGGTAAGCGCACCTCTCCTTGGAAGGAGCGGATTGTCCTCATCACCTGTATCGTGGGAGTTTGGCAGATTGGGGATGAGGTCATCGGTGCGCTCGACCCTCACATTGGTTGGTGGGCCAAGCCAGCAGCCGTAATTGGCCTGGGCCTACTCGCTCTCATAGTAGCTAACCAACTGATTCTATTCATAGAAAAATTGCAAGGAGTCCGCTGATTGAGAGCGGAATCAACCATCCTAACAAGGCGTTCTCAAGACTCTGCGCGTGAGCCGCGCAGACTAGCAATACCTGCCTCAAGCAATCCACTGACACGCTGCCAAGGCACTACATAGCGCATTCCGGCGACAGCCAGTAAGAACAATCCAGCCGAAATGACCTTTCCATAGGTCAATTGTAATTCGAGAGATTCAGCCACCTGACCACTCCATTGACCACCTTCCATCACGGCAACGATATCGAGCATGAGTCCATCGAATTCTAAGGCCAAAGCGGTGGTCAGAGCCACACCACAAATGATTCCAATCGTGTGAAGCACGTGGCTGTTGATCACATTGGTGAATTGTCTGACATATTCGGGATCGGACTTCGTCGCATCCGGCAGCATCACAGCGTATTCCAGATGTCCGATGACAGCATTTCCAGCCTCATGGAAGAGAAGTAGTAGGATCGCGATTCCAAGAAGATCGAAGGCAAGTGGCGAGATTAGCCCACCGTAGAGAGTCGCCTCACCGATTTGAGCTGGCAAAGGCCTCAGGCCAATACCGGAGACAGCATCGGTGATGCCCTCAAAAGTCAGCAAGGCATGAATTCCAATCACCATCAGGAAGAATCCAACCGACCAAGTCAGAGCCCGACGAGATAGACCCCAAATGCCGATGAGACCGGCGAGAATTGGAGCAAAAACTACGCCGAGGAAGAAAATCTCAACAAGCAATTGCATTGGTTGGAAAAGCGAACCAAGATGCTCAAACGGAATATGAAATCCATAACTAGAAATCCCGCTAAACCAAGAGATTAGGAACGGAATAAAGGCCCACAGTGTGACGATTCCAATTACACCTCGTCGAGTCCAAGAGCGGAAATTATCGTTGCGTGTCTGGTAGAAGATCCATGCACCAGCAAGGACGAAACACAGCGCCAAAGGAACCATTTGACTGGCGAATCCTGTCGAGTCCACGCCCATCAAGAATCGAGGAATTATGAGACCATCAGAACCTGCGAGAATATTCGACTGGAAGGATGGTTGCTCGCTAGCCCACATCAGACCTCTCGTATGCTCATAGGATGGACACCACTCATTCCCCTCTTCGAGGAAACCTTCGTCACACGGCCCGTAGACCTCCGTCATACGGAATAGTAGCAGCATGAGGGCGGCGGTGGCGATAATCTGCAGGAAGAGAACTTGCCACCGGCGGCGCAGGCGCGGTAGGTGGAGTGTTTGACTCGGTGGTACGCTTTCCATTGCCATTCTCTCACCTCCTTTTCTTATCGCTGATTTTTGATTCTAGACTGTCTTCACCTGTAGGAGAGCCTGCGACAATTCGATGTCAGGCATCCAATCGATTACTTTGGCTCCATAACCAGAAATTGCCGTGAGGCGATTCTGGCGTTCGAGTTTGAGGACCTCGTAAGACATACGAGGAATACGACTGACAAGACGCTCAAGGTCGATGCTACTCGGAGAGAGTACGATGACCTCGTGACCCTTGCCTGCAAGATTGCGGATTGCTGGTAGTGTGGTTCCGTCTCCCTCGAGGCTACTGATAATGAATACCGGCGAACCGCGGCTAATACGAGAGGTCATCGCATTGGTGACCGCTTGCAGCGGCATGCTGCCCTTTGCCTCGACTCCAGCAAGCATGCTGAGAGTCTTGTAGTACTGCTTGTCACCAGTTTCTGGTGGTAAGTAATTCATCCTGTCACCGAATGTAACGATCGATACAGAGTCCCGGCGTCGGATGAAATAATTTGCAATCGACGCCGCAGCAACCGTACCCATTTCAAGCGGATTTTTCAGTACGGTTCCAATACGTGCAATATCACGTGTATCGAGAATAATGAAGACGTCCGTGACAGCATCACGAGTCTTCTCATTGACCATCAGCTCACCGGTGCGAGCGAAGGCCTTCCAATTGATCATGCGGAAAGCATCACCTGGCAGATACTCACGCAGAGAGTAGAATTCCATTCCTTGCCCAGGAGTCTTGAGTGTGGTTGCACCGGTGTACATCTTAGGAACATTCGAGCGAAGAAGAGCCTCTTCGACCTCACGCACCTGAGGGAAGACTGTGATGTCGGTGCGGTCCTTGACACGGGATTCGTTGGTGAAGAGATTGAACGCGTTTCGGTGTCGGACCGAGACGGGACCAATCGTGTAATGCCCGCGCAGCGGGCAACGGACCGTGTATCGCATCGTTGCCGATTGACCCGGTCCGAGATTCATTCGCATCTGATTGATGCCGCGTCGCATTTTCATCTCATGCGGCACATTGTCGAACACCTCGAGCAATTGTGTTCGACGATACGAGTTGTTCGTGACACTCACCTCGACTAGTACGTCGTCACCCTTGTACACATTTTGGGCAGAAATGTTGCGTGTTACCTCAAGGTCCGAGTGTCCTGTGACCCAGCCATTGATGACCAAGAAGGCAACAAAAGTGAGTCCGATGATCATCAGTTGGAAGTGAGAAATCATCATTCCAACGAGAATCAGTGAAATTCCACTGGTTAGCATGATTGCAGCCTTACGTGTCCACATTAGGCATCACTCTCCTCATTGGTCTGGCCCCAGGCCTTGATTCGCTTAATGATTCCAACAAGTTCGTCAGGCTTGTAACGCCGGTCCTCGAAGATGAATTGGACGAGTACGGGGTCCTCGACCATACGTTGGAGTTCGATAGCTGGTAAGGCATCGAACTCCTCGCGCGACAACGTGTTGAGATTACGCACCCTGCTCAATAACACCTGTCTGATCTTCCCCGGGCGCTGGTAGTATTCGTAGCGACGGGCGTCTCCAAATCCATAGTAGATGATGCGGAAGACGTGGCGCCAGTCCTCTGGATCGTCCTTGCGGATGAGGACTGCCTCAAGTATGATGAATAGGGTCAGGAACAGAATGAGCATCGCCATCCAATCGTTGGTGAAGTAGACGAGAACGTAGTACAGCAGGTTGTATGTATCCCCCATTGGAGTCTCCTGCTGGTGGCGAGATTCATCGAAGATGATGATCGCCTCTTCTCCAGCGTTGGTGCTTGTGTTTCCAAGGAGGAGTGCTTCGGCGATGATGTCGAGCGCCCACTTGCGGTTATCGTTAACCGGCACTGAATCCTCGTAGATGCTGGACGGTCCCGCTTCGTAAAGCGAGTTAATCAGTAGTGAGCCATCACTGAGAAAGTGAACTCTTCCCGATGTTGCGTCGAGGCACATTCTGTCAACACAGTATCGTACATATA
>Ga0105349_10000200_pt1 | contig 22135 bp, 23 predicted proteins | sample EN1Hudseemescosm_FD_83661 | JGI IMG/M metagenome (GOLD analysis project Ga0105349, IMG submission 83661) | Methane-oxidizing microbial communities from mesocosms in the Hudson Canyon - EN1B Hudson Canyon | ecosystem: Environmental > Aquatic > Marine > Cold seeps | place: Hudson Canyon...
AGAATTAAGGAACTCTTTTTTTAGATCTGAATCATTCATTAAGTGCGCACGCTAGCATGTCTTATTTTTTGTTGCCAGTTAATAGTAAAATAAATTAATCTACATTATGTCTAAGAGAAAGCCTCACACTAAAATTATTGGAGGGTTCTATAAAGGAACTAAGATTCCTTATAAACCATCGGAAATTATAAGGCCAACAGAAAATAGGGTCAGGGAAACTCTCTTTAACTGGTTAATGCATGATATAGAAGGCTCAGTCTGCCTAGATATGTTTTCTGGAACTGGGGCGCTGGGTATAGAAGCTCTTTCAAGAGGTGCGGATAAAGTTATTTTCTTAGAAAAGAATAAAGACCATTGTTTGGGAATAAAAAACTTGATAGAAAAACTATCTTTAACGGAACAGGCAAAAGTTATTCATGCAGATTCTCTAATATACCCTTACGAGAAACTTAATTTAATATTCGATATAGTTTTCTTAGACCCTCCTTTTCGGAAAGGCTTTCTGAATAATGTTTACAATAATTTTAGTAAGAATAAACTACTTCGGGAAGGTTCTCTAATCTACGTTGAGTCAGAAGAAGACCTTAAGATGAATTTTATGTTGTGGAAAGAGATCAAGAAATCAAAAGGCGGGCAAACATGCTATAGCCTTTACAAGAATGAAGGCTAGACTTTATCTTATAGTAATAATATCTGCTGCTGTACTGGTATTGTTTACCAGTGAAAGTAATTTCTTTTTGGCTCCGTTGAAAACAATTATTAATGGGAAAGAGATTAGCTTATCTGGTCAAATGATAGCTTTATTAATAGCTTTCATAACACTCTGTTTAATCCTAGTACTGGGAATTGTGGACAGAATGGTCTTATTTTTTCGGTCTGAAGAAAAAAAGGAAATTGAAAGAGAGGAAAAAGTTTAGTTACTTACTTCCTTTTCATGGATTCGAAAAACTCAGCGTTCGTTTTATAATCTTTCAGTTTATCAAGAACCCATTCCATAGCAGCAGTGTCATCCATTTCATTTAGCAATTTTCTAAGTATAGTTATATTCCTCAACTCAAGCTCTTCTGTTAATAAATCTTCTCTTCTTGTACCGGTCTTACGGATATTAATAGCAGGGAATACTCTTTTCTCTGCAATCTTTCTATCTAGATTTATTTCAGAGTTGCCTGTTCCCTTAAATTCTTCAAAAATAACTTCATCCATGCGTGAACCAGTATCAATTAAAGCTGTTGCAATAATAGACAAACTTCCTCCGCCTTCAATATTCCTAGCAGCACCAAAGAATCTCTTAGGCTTCTGAAGAGCGTTGGCATCTACGCCGCCCGTAAGGATCTTTCCTGAAGCGGCTTGAGTAGAATTATAAGCTCTGGCCAGTCTAGTTATAGAATCTAGCAAAATAACTACGTCATGTTTATGTTCTACCAGCCTTCTAGCTTTATTAATAACCATCTCAGCTACTTGAACATGTCTAGTTGGGGCTTCATCAAAAGTACTAGCAATTACCTCACCTTTAACAGATCTTTTCATCTCTGTGACTTCTTCTGGTCTCTCATCGACCAGCAAGACCATAATCTTACACTCGGGATTATTTCTTTCAATTGAGTGAGCAATGCTTTGTAATAATAGTGTTTTACCTGCTTTAGGGGGAGAAACAATTAACGATCTTTGTCCTTTCCCTGTTGGCGCAGTAAGGTCAATTACCCTTGCAGAGAGATCTTCAGTACTCCCACTACCCAATTCAAAAAACATCCTCTGATCTGGGAATAAAGGAGTTAAGTTCTCAAAAGAAACTTTATTTTTAGTCTTGTCAGGTTCTTCGAAATTAATTTGTTCAATTTTTAATATTGCAAAATATCTTTCGCCATCTTTAGGTGAGCGTATTTTTCCTTGAATGGTATCACCCGTCCTTAACCCAAACCTTCTAATTTGACTGGGTGAAACATAAATATCATCAGGTCCTGATAAATAAGAAGAGTCTGGAGACCTCAAAAAACCGAAACCATCTTGTAAGATTTCAAGCACTCCCTCACCCTCAATATCCTCGTTATTCTTGGCTTTACTTTTCAGTATCCCAAAAATGACATCTTGTTTTTTTGCTATGGCAGCATTTTCAACACCGCAATCTTCACCTAAAGCGATAAGTTCTTCTACTGGCATAGTTTTTAATTCTGATAGTTGCATAAAATTCGATTAAATTTTGCGAAAAAGGGGTTTTTTTTGAAAAAAACGATTTGGAACTTGAAATAACTTAACACCCTTATTCTGAGGCGTCTAGTTATTTTTTGCTAGAGATTAGATTCTATAAATTGCGTTAATTGAGTTTTACTTAATGCTCCTACTTGCTGTGCAATCAATTTACCACCTTTAAAAATAGCCAAAGTAGGAATACTCATAACATTTTGTTTAGCAGCAGATTGTTGATTTGAATCTACATCCAATTTTCCTACCTTCAATCTATCTGAATATTCAATCGCTATTTCTTCAACTATAGGTCCAACCATTTTGCACGGCCCACACCAAGTAGCCCAGTAATCTACCAATACTGGTTTCTCAGAGGCGTCTACCTCGTTCTCAAAATTGTCGTCAGTAAGAGTAACAACGTTCATAAATCCTCCTTGGATAAATTAATAATAGAGTTTTCTCTACTTCTTATTTCATTATTGAGGCTATCTTAAACTTTTTCAAGTCCCTTAACTCAAAATAATTATGTTGTTATAGCGCCCTTAGAAGCAGAGGAAACTAAAGTTCTATATTTACCCAGAACACCTTTCTCAATAGTATTTTTAGGACAAGTCCACTCTTTATACCTAGACTCTATTTCTTGATCAGAAATATTTAAATTTATTTGATTTGAATTAGCATCTATCGTTATCTCATCACCATCTTTAACAATTGCTAAAGGCCCTCCGTCGTAAGCTTCAGGAGTTATATGCCCAACTACAAAACCATGAGTTCCTCCTGAAAACCTTCCGTCCGTTAAAAAAGCGACTTTGTCTCCTAGACCCTTGCCTGTGATAGCTGCTGTAGGACTTAACATTTCTCTCATACCTGGACCCCCTTTGGGACCTTCATACCTTATAATCACTACATCATTTTCTATTATCTCTCCACTCATAATCCCTTTCATTGCATCTTCTTCTGAATCAAAGACTCGAGCATTTCCAGTAAAAGTAGTCCCTTCTTTTCCAGAAATTTTAGCTACAGCCCCTTCTGGAGCAAGATTTCCATATAACATCCTTAAATGGCTATCTTTCTTTACAGGTTTGTCAAAAGTATGGATTATGGACTGATCTACTGGATAATCTTCCACAGAAGATAAGTTTTCTTCTAAAGTTTTCCCAGTGACCGTCATTTGACTTCCGTCCAAGAGTTCTTTTTCCAATAATGAACGCATTAAAGGCAAGATTCCTCCAATCTCTATTAATTCTGACATTAAGTAGTTACCACTAGGTCTTAGATCTGCCAAAACTGGAGTTCTTTTTCCAACTCGTTCAAAATCATCCATAGTTAAATCGACACTAGCCTCGTGAGCGATGGCCAATAAATGTAACACCGCATTTGTAGAACCGCCTAAAGCTATAACAACCGTAATAGCATTCTCAAAAGCTTGCTTTGTAAGAATGTCTCTAGGCCTAATACCTAAATTTATTAAATTACTTACTGCCTCGCCAGCCGCTCTAGAATCTTCTAATTTTATATTGGATACAGCCTCTTGAGCCGAGCTATTAGGAAGACTGAGACCCATAGCTTCAATAGCAGAAGCCATTGTGTTTGCAGTGTACATTCCTCCACATGAACCTGGTCCGGGTATGGCCTCAGATTCAATTTGAGTTAATTCTATATCAGTAATATTACCTTCCGAGTGTTGACCAACCGCTTCAAAAACTGACACTACATCGGTTCTATTTTTTCCAGGCCTAATACTACCTCCATAAACAAAAACTGCAGGTCTATTTAATCTGGCAATCGCCATTAAACACCCGGGCATATTCTTATCACAACCACCTAAAGCAACAAGCCCATCAAACCCTTGACCTCCAACTACTGTTTCTATTGAGTCTGCAATTACCTCTCTAGAAACTAATGAATATCGCATCCCTTGAGTACCCATTGAAATTCCATCTGAAACAGTAATGGTATTAAAAATAACAGCTTTTGATCCTGTTTCATCAGCTCCTTTTGCAGCTGCTTCTGCTAAAGTATTTATGTGCATATTGCATGGTGTCACCATGCTCCACGTTGAAGCAATGCCGATCTGCGGTTTAGAAAAATCCTTGTCTTTAAATCCTACAGCTCTCAACATAGCCCTGGAAGGAGCTTGCTCAACTCCATCAACTATAATTGAAGAATGCTTTCTTTTATTGTCTGCCATATTAAATAATTATAAGCGAGAAATAGCGTAATAAGTATTTTACGCTATTGCAGCTTGCAATAATTCCTGGGTATAAGGATGAGTAGGTGCATCAAATATCTGATCAGAACTTCCTGATTCCACTACCTCTCCATCCTTCATAACGTATACTAAATCTGAAAGTGCTCTTATTACTCTCAGGTCATGACTAATGCATAGATAAGCCAATCCTAGGTCATCTTGAAGCTGAGTTAAAAGTTTAATAATTTGCATTTGTATAGAAACGTCTAAAGCAGAAGTTGGCTCATCAAGTAATACTAACTTCGGCCTTAATATTATTGCTCTAGCTATAGCAATTCTTTGCCTCTGACCCCCTGAGAATTCATGAGGAAATCGATTTATAGCTCTTTCTTCTAACTCTACTTGGTTTAAAGATTCTAAAATCTTTATTTCTCTTTCTTTAGCGGATAAGTTAGATTCATGAACTTGCAAACCTTCACCAACTATATCTCCAACAGTCATTCTAGGAGACAAGGAACCGAAGGGGTCTTGAAAAACAATTTGAAAGTCTCGTTTTAAAAGCCTTCTTTCTTTTTTTGATAAGCTGCCAATGTCTTGACCATCAAAGAGAATAGATCCTTTAGACTGTTCAAGACCCAAAAGACCTTTTGCTAAAGAAGATTTACCTGAACCTGATTCACCTACCAGACCGGTAGTTGAGCCAGAAAAAATATTAATATCAACTCCTTTAACCGCTTTAAAGAAATTCTTCTTTCTAGTGAAAAAAGATTTACCAATCAAATAATTTATTTCTACTTGCGATGCTTCTAAAATATTAGGACCGTCTGACTTCAAGGTTGCTTTAGGTGCTGGAATAGAATCTAGTAGTTGTTTTGTATAAGGGTGTTGTGGGTTATTAAAGACTTCTTCTACAGATCCTCTCTCAACTATACCTCCTTCCTTCATCACACAAACATCATCTGAGAATCTTTTCACAATATTTAAATCGTGTGTTATAAAAAGGATAGACATTCTCAGGTCATCTTGTAATTCGGATAATAATTCTAAAAGGGTCTTTTCAACAGTTACGTCTAAAGCAGTGGTTGGTTCATCTGCAATTAGTAAATCTGGCTCATTAGCTAACGCCATCGCAATCATTACTCTTTGCCTTTGCCCTCCGGATAATTCATGAGGATAAGATTTAACTTTGATATCAGGCTCAGATATTTTTACCTGTTCCATAAGAGAGATTGTTTTTACTCGAGCTTCTTTTTTACTCAGATTTTTATGAACAATTAAGGTTTCATCAATCTGTACGCCTATTGTTTGGTAAGGATTCAAAGAAGTCATGGGCTCCTGAAATATCATCGATACAGAACTTCCACGAATAGAAGTAAGAAAAGACTTTTTAGCTCCCAATAACTCTTTCTGCTTCAATTTTATAGATGATTCTTTACTATGAGATGCAACCGGATATGGAAGAAGCTGCAGTATAGAAAGTGCGGTGACAGATTTTCCTGAACCAGACTCTCCTACCAGAGCCAACGTTTTTCCTTTCTCTATATCAAAAGAAATATTATTTACTGCTACAAAAGAATCTTCCTTGGATTTAAATTCAACAGATAAATTTTTAACTTCTAGGAGTCTACTCATTGTCTTATATTCTTCACTTCAATTTAAAAATTATAGGTAAGTCTAGGATTGTATCTATGATCAAATTACATTCCAATTTTGTTCCTGCACTAAGAGAACCATTCAAACCAGAAATCATTACATGGTTGGAGCCTGGTTGAAAGATAACTTCAGAGTGACTTTGGATTTCAAGGTCTTCTATTGGCTCCATAACCATCATTCCTTCTGAATTCATATAGCTAGTATGGAAAGAAGCATTTACACCTTCACAAATTATTTTATTTAAAACTTTTGGAGTATTAGAGCTATTAGATAATTTAAAATAACCGGCAGACATCATCTGACCTTTAAGTGGTAAATTAATATATGCGTCATCTATAATCATATTTAAACTATCATCTTTGTTAGTTGTGCACGAAACAATGCAAAATAGAGATATAAAAAAAAATATAAAATGACTTTCTATACAAAACTTTTTAGTTATTCCTTTCATATAGCAATAGTTATAATTTTCTTGTGCAGTAATCTGATCTTAGGCGATGGTGAAGATACACTTAATCAGCCACTAAATAAACTTATTAAAGAAGCAAATGAAATTAAAGGTCCTAATCAGGCATTTCAACTAAATGCTATTCTCAATGATCTAGGCCAAATAGAACTGACTTGGCTAATTGATAAGCAATGCTTTCTATATAAAGACAAACTTGAAATAAACATCTCTCCAGAACAAACATTCACCCTTGTAACTCCTAATAGCAGTACTAGACAAGATGATGAATACTTTGGTGACGTTGAAGTCTTCTACGATGAACTTAAATATTTCTTAAGTGCGGACTTTGATGGGAAAACAATAATTGATCTTGTATACCAAGGTTGTAATGAAACAGGTTTTTGTTATCCTCCTATCGAGAGACAACTTATATTAGATAAATCTAAAAAAAGCCTTTATATTGATTGAGGTAAGTTATTCAAACTCTTATTACATATTCTCTCATTTTCTTAGAATTTCCTGTAATATCTTACAAAAGCATTAAAGAGACCTAGGTAAATCATTAATGTCTTAAATACATATGTCAAATTTTTTACTTTTAAATGGACCAAACCTTAACCTTTTGGGTACAAGAGAACCGGAAATCTATGGAAATACTAGTCTTAGTGATATTGAAAAAAAACTAACAGTTATCTGTAGCCAAGAAAAACATTCATTAGACTCATTTCAGAGCAATGCTGAGCATAGCCTTGTAGATAAAATTCATGATGCAAAACAAGCCGAAGTAAAGTGTATTATTTTTAATCCTGGTGCATTTACTCACAGTAGCATAGCTCTTAGAGATGCTCTTTCAGGAATAGATATACCCTTTATTGAAGTTCATATTTCAAACATTTATAGTCGTGAAGATTTTAGACAAAAGTCTTACCTCTCAGATATAGCAGAAGGAGTAATTTCTGGATTGGGCGTAGAGGGGTATGAACTGGCACTTGCTGTTGCTATAAAAAGATTTAGTTAAAAGGAATAAATATGGATATAAGAAAAGTAAAAAAACTCATTGAAATGTTAGAGGCATCTAATCTGGAAGAGATTGAGATTCAAGAAGGAGAAGAATCTGTGAGATTGGTGAAGCATAGTGGTGCAAGTCCAATTTCAAACCCTGCACAAGTCAATGAAATACAACCCCCTACAGAAAAACCTATTGTTGAGCCACCATCCGAAGATGAAGACTCTGGAGATTTAATATTGTCTCCTATGGTAGGTACTTTCTATGCCTCTGCATCCCCTGGCTCTAAACCTTTTGTATCACTAGGTGATCTTGTGAATGAAGGTGATGTTGTTTGCATAGTTGAAGCTATGAAAATGATGAATGAAATAAAATCTGAATTTTCTGGAAAAGTTCTTTCAATTAATATTGAAAATTCTCAGCCCGTTGAATATGGGCAGGCTCTTTTTGAGATAAGTAAATAAATGCTTAACAAACTTTTAATCGCCAACAGAGGTGAAATAGCCTTACGTATCTTAAGAGCTGCAAAAGAACTCAAGATTCCAACAGTAGCAGTTTATTCTGAAGTGGATAAAGACCTTATGCATGTAAAGATGGCAGATGAGTCTATATGCATAGGTCCAGCTAATTCTGCTTTAAGCTATATGAATATTCCTGCAATCATAAGTGCTATGGAACTATCAGGAGCGGATGGAGTCCATCCTGGTTACGGCTTCTTATCAGAGAATCCAGATTTTGCGGAGAAAGTTGAGAAAAGTGGATTTGAATTTGTAGGGCCTAAGGCTTCTGTTATTAGGATGATGGGCAATAAAGTTTCTGCCAAGAAATTTGCTCTAGACTCTGGACTGCCAATAGTGCCTGGATCAGATGGTGCTGTCAGCAGTAACCCTCATGAACAAGCAGATAAGATAGGTTATCCACTTATAATAAAAGCTGCTTCAGGTGGTGGCGGAAGAGGAATGAGAGTAGTCCATTCAAAAGAAGATTTAGAGCATTCGATAGAATTAACGCAACAAGAAGCTGGAGCGGCTTTTGGTGATTCTACAGTGTACATGGAAAAATTCCTCTTAACACCCAGACATATTGAAGTTCAAGTCCTTGCAGACAAGCACGGCAATATTTTACATCTTGGGGATAGAGATTGCTCTATGCAAAGAAGACATCAAAAAGTTATAGAAGAAGCTCCTGCATATGATATACCTCAAAATGAAAGAGAAGATATATTCAATAAATGCATTTCAGCATGCAAAGAACTTGATTACCTAAGCGCTGGAACATTTGAGTTCTTATACGAGAACGGCAGCTTCTATTTCATTGAAATGAATACAAGAATTCAAGTAGAACATCCTGTTACTGAAAGTGTCACAGGACTAGACCTTGTTAAACTCCAGCTTAGAATAGCAAGAGGAGAACAATTAAAAATAAAACAAGATGACGTAGTTATACAAGGTCATGCTATAGAGTGCAGAATTAATGCTGAAAATTCTGATACTTTCATGCCTTCTCCTGGGAAAGTAGTTGATTATCACGCTCCTGGTGGGATTGGTGTAAGAATGGATTCGCATCTATATACCGATTATGTGGTTCCTCCTCATTATGATTCTCTTATTGCTAAAGTAATTTGTAGAGCAAATGACAGAGAAGATGCTAGAGCAAGACTTGAAAGAGCTCTTGAAGAAATGTTTGTCTCGGGTATAGATACAAACTTAGACATGCACCGAAAACTTATCAAAGATCCAAACTTTATAAAAGGTGGAGTTGATATTAACTACCTCGAAAATAAATTTAAGCAAGAAGGATAATATGTCTATTAAAGACAAACCTTATGAACCTGAAAATCTAGAAAAGCAAGTTCAGCAATTCTGGAATGATAAGGAAGTGTTCTCAGTTACCGAAGATCCCGATAAAGAAAAATTCTTCTGCTTAAGCATGTTTCCCTATCCCAGCGGATCCATACATATGGGTCATGTAAGAAATTATACAATTGGAGATACCATAAGCAGGTTTCAAAGAATGCTTGGGAAAAATGTTATGCAGCCCATGGGGTGGGATGCATTTGGTTTACCTGCTGAGAATGCGGCAATTAAGAATAAAATCTCACCTTCTGATTGGACTGAACAAAATATTGCTTCCATGAAACTACAACTCCAAAGAATGGGATTTGCTTACGACTGGAAAAGAGAATTTGCTACATCTGATCCGGATTACTATAAATGGGAGCAGTGGTTTTTCTTACAATTGCTTGAGAAAGGATTGGTTTATCAAGAAGAAGCTGAAGTCAATTGGGACCCTGTTGATGAAACAGTCCTGGCAAATGAACAAGTTATTGATGGTAAAGGTTGGAGATCAGGAGTTGAAGTAGAAAAAAGAAGACTTAAGCAATGGTTTCTAAAAATCACTGACTATGCGGAAGAATTGTTAGAAGGGACTGAGAAACTAGATGGCTGGCCTTCACAAGTAAAAACCATGCAAAAAAATTGGATTGGTAAATCTGAAGGCATGGAATTTACATTCAAGCTAAAAGGTGAAGATGAAATAATTGAGGTTTACACAACTAGACCAGATACAATTATGGGAGTTTCTTTTCTAGCTGTGTCTACAGATCATAAAATATCTAAAGACGCTTCCAAAACAAATGCAAGTATTAAGAAATTTATTGAAGACCATAAGAAGATTAAAGTAGCTGAAGCAGATTTAGCTAAACAAGAAAAGCTGGGTATTGACACTGGTCTGTTTGCATTACATCCGTTTAGTGGAGAAAAACTGCCAGTTTGGATTGGAAATTTTGTTTTATCTGAATATGGATCAGGAGCATTGATGGCAGTGCCTGCTCATGATCAAAGAGATTATGAGTTTGCTAAAAAATATAATCTTGACATAAAACAGGTTATTGAAGGTAAAAAGGAAGGTGATATTAAAGAGGCGGCCATTCTTGAAAAGAATACTTTGATAAATTCGGACGAGTTTGATGGTCTCTCTTTTGATGCAGCTTTCAAGGCTATAGAAATAAAATCGGCACAGCTAGGTTGTGGATTACGAAAGACTAACTACAGACTAAGAGACTGGGGTGTCTCTAGACAGCGTTACTGGGGCACGCCCATACCAATTTTAAAAAATTTAAAGAATGATTCTTTCCCTGCTAGGGACCTCCCCGTGAAATTACCAAAGGATGTTAAATTTTCTGGCGTCAGCTCTCCTCTTACATCATTGAATGAGTTTACTGAAGTATTTCAAGATGGGCAGGAATTAAAGAGAGAGACAGATACATTTGATACTTTCTTTGAGTCATCCTGGTATTACGCAAGATTTGCTTCTTTTGACAGCAAGGACGCCATGCTTGATGAGAGAGCAAAATACTGGTTGCCAGTGGATCAATATGTTGGAGGTATAGAACATGCCGTTCTACATTTACTCTATTCTAGATTCTTTTTTAGATGCCTTAGGGATTTAGGTCTTGTAGAAGGAGATGAACCTTTTGATAACCTACTATGCCAGGGGATGGTCTTAAAAGATGGATCAAAGATGTCTAAATCAAAAGGCAATACTGTATATCCTGAGGACTTGATAAATAAATATGGGGCAGACACTGTAAGATTGTTTGTTATGTTTGCTGCCCCTCCTGATCAGTCTCTAGAGTGGTCAGATCAAGGAGTGCAAGGCTCTTTCCGCTTCTTAAATAGAATCTGGAATCTAACACAAGAACATATATCTTTGGGCATTCCTGAGGAATTAGAATTTGATAATCAGAACAAAGAAGCACTTTCTCTTAGAATAAAAACTCATCAAACTTTAAACAAAGTTAAAGATGATTACCAAAGAAGGCATGCTTTTAATACGGCAATAGCCTCTGTTATGGAACTCTCAAATAAAGTTTCTAAACAATTTATAAACGATCAATCTTCAATAGCTGAAAGATCAGCTGCGCATGAAGCTATTATTAATATAATTATAATGCTTGCTCCAATCACACCCCATTTGTGTCAACATCTTTGGTGGGAACTAGGAGAAGATACGCCCATAATTGATCATATCTGGCCTGAAGCTGACCCAGATCTATTGATAGAAGAAACTGTAGAAATTGCAGTACAAATTAATGGCAAGCTTAGAGCGACTATCAATTTAGATCCAACCGCAGATCAGAAAACTTTTGAAGATCAGGCTTTAGCTGATCTTAATGTTCAAAAATACTTAGAAAATAAAGAAATTAAAAAAATTATTTTTATTCCTGGAAGACTTATTAATATAGTTACATGAAAGAGAACAGATTAACTCTTAATCTTAAAAACCTACTTCTTGTATTATTATTCTTAGGATTACAGAGCTGCGGTTATAACCTTAGAGAAAATCCTTCCTTCTTCATAGACAAGAATATAGCTGTTATTTCTGACTCCAATTCTCTAACCCAACTCTTCGTTGAAGAGCTGAGAAAAACAGCCAATAATGTTTTGGTTTATGAAAATAAAGAAGTTGATGATTTAGATCTGATTATAAGAATTAATAATCATCAAACTCAAAGATTTTCATCAGCTCAAGGTGCGGGGGCAAGAACTATAGAAGTAAGAATAGACTATAATATTGACTTTAGTATTGAAAACCCAGAAACATCTAAAAAAGCAAACCATAAGATAAAAGATGTTAAGTTTCTTGCCTTTAACGACTCTCAAATATTAGCTATGGAGGCTGAAGAAAATGAGATTAATAAAGACTTCATTAGTTTTGCTCTTAAGAGAATAGAAATACTTTCAGCCATCCTTAACTAATGAGAGTGTCTCCTCGCGACATAGAAAGTAATCTTAATAAAGGGATTGGACCAATTTATACTTTGATAGGTGAGGAATCTCTACAGATTCAAGAATTAGTAGATCAGATTTGTAATAAAGCCAAGTCAGAAGACTATCTAGAAAAAACTAACTACATTATTTCTAAACAGACTGATTGGACTTTCCTAAAATCATCTTCAGAAAATTACGATCTCTTCGGTGCAAAAAAGATAATAGAAATTAAATTAATAGGTACAGGACCAGGTGCTGCTGGCTCTAAAGCTTTGAAGGACTATGCAATTAACCCCGATCCTTCAAAAGTACTCATAGTCTCGGCAGAAGGACTAGAGAAGAAAACACATTCTTCTGCTTGGATTAAAGCTTTAGAAGGAGCAGGATGCTTAGTTCTAATTAATTCAATAACATTAAATCAATTACCTAGTTGGATTATAGAAACTGGCAACAAGTATCAATTAAAGATTTCTACTGAAGCCGGCAGTCTGCTTGCAGAAAAAACAGAAGGAAATCTGCTAGCTACTCTCCAAGAAATTAAAAAACTTGCTTTATTATTCCCCGATCAAGATATTGACGTCAGTCAAATGACTTCCTCTATATCTGATTCTTCTAAATATAATATTTTTGATCTATCTAATGCGTTCATAACTGGGAATAAAAAAAGAACAGCTAGCGTTCTAGAATCTTTAAAAGCTGAAGGAGCTCCTGAGACACTTATTCTATGGTCCTTATCAAGGGAATTAACAAACCTTTTTAAGGTAATGAATCAAAAATCAACAAAAGGCATATGGGGACCTAGGCATTACTTAAACACTCTTGAAGAGTTAGCCAATAAGGTAGCTATATCGGATCTGAAACAAGCATTACAGCAGGTAGCAATAATAGATTCATCCATTAAAGGTAGTAATCAGCAAGACTCTTGGCAAGCTATAAGAGAACTAACTTTAACTTTTTAAACACTAATATCTTGTCTAAATAATTCGATGGCCTTATAGCCAATAGTGGCTTTAAAATCTTTCTCTAAAATAACCTTATTGTTAATTTTATGAACCATTCTTAAAACTTGGCCAGAACTGGAGAACCAAATCTCATCCGCTTCTTCTATCTCATTTATTGAGACTTCTCTCTCTAGAACATTAAAATTATTCTGCTTTAAAAGATTAATAAAGTAGTTTCTTGTAACTCCACTCAGTATATTTCTAGATGTTGGCGGGGTAACTATTTCTTCACCAAATATAAAAAAAATATTAGATTTAGCACCCTCAGTTATTAAGTCATCTTTATAAAAGATAACCTCTTCAAGCCCATCACGACTTAATTTATCTAAAGTAATCACATTACCTAATAAGGTTATAGCTTTAATATCACATCTAGACCACCTTATATCTTCCTCGATCCCAACATTAATATAAGGTGGCTTATAGTCAGTGAGAAGTAGATCCATAGATAATTCAGACGAATCTACAAACAAAGTAGGAGAAGTTAACTTGTCAGGAGTGTGTGATCGTATATTTTCTTGACCTCTAGTTACCTGAATGTAAACAATCTGATTTATAAACTTATTTTTTTCTAATAAATCTTCAATGATAGATTTAAAGTTTTCCCATTGTTTAGGTTTTTTGATAGAAACTTCATTTAATGATCTTGAGAGCCTGGATATGTGCTCATCATACAAAAATAGCTTGCCAGCATAAGAAGGTATAACTTCATACACACCATCGCCAAATAAAAAACCTCGATCATAAGGAGAAATTGTGGCCTCCTCTTTCCTTTGAAAAGAGTTGTTTACATAAGCCCAAGACATATAAAATTTAAGCTTCTTCGTCGGTAAGGAACCTGTAAGCTAATAGTTTAATATTTGACCATGCCCTTCCGAAGAAACCTAATGCCTCAACATCACTTGAAGATATAAGATCAACAGACTTTAAGATTTCTCCATCTAAAGAAAGAGTAACCCTTCCAACAACTTGTCCTTTCTTTAGAGGAGCTTGCAAATAATCCTCTAATTCGACAACCGGATTTACTCTTTTAAAATCCCTTGAAGAAAGAGTTAGATAAACATCTTCTGAAGATTCCAAACTAATTGTTTCTTGCTCCCCCCCCCAAACATCTTCTTCTTTGATACTTTTAAATTTCGAAAGAATCTTCTTTGTTCTAAAATACCTAAAACCATAATCTAATAATCGACGGTTATCAGTTAATCTTTGTTTTTCACTGCTACTTTTTAAAGTCACAGCTATTAACCGGGTGTCATTTCTTATACCGGAAGAAACTAAACAGTAACCTGCACTATCTGTATGTCCTGTTTTCATACCATCAATAGAATCATCCTGCCAAAGTAGACTGTTTCGATTTCTCTGTTTAATATTGTTGTAAGTGAAATATTTTTCTTTATAAATTGAATAATGATCAGGAAATTTCTCTATAAGTCTCTGCGACAATAATGCAATATCTCTAGCTGAAGAATAATGTTCTTCATCTGGACCGCCCCAAACATTGACAAAATTAGTATTCTGAAGTCCTAGGTCTCTAACGTAAACCATCATCAGATCAACAAAACCTTCTTCCGACCCTGCAGTATGTTCAGCTAAAGCACAACTTGCATCGTTGCCAGATTGAATGACCATCCCCTTAATAAGGTCCGAAACTAAAACTCTTGAACCTTCTTTGATAAACATTTTTGACCCCCCTCTTCTCCAACAGTTTTCACTAATAAGAACTTTTTCATCAACACTAATAAAACCTTTATCAATTTGATCTGCCACAACATAACCAGTCATTACTTTAGTTATGCTTGCCGGTTCAATTCTTTCATCTGCTCCTTGCTCTGCCAAGATTCTTCCGGAAACCGCATCTTTTAATAAATAATACTGAGCATTAATTGAAGGAGGTTCGGGAATGAAACTTTCTTCGGAAAAAAGACTTTGTATTGGTAATAATCCAATAATTAAAATATTTAAAGTAAATATATAAAATTTCTTCATAATTTTTCTCTTAAAAGAATTTAGATAACGACTTACTAAATTCAAAAACTGCCATAATATAAAGCTTACTTGGATTATATCTCGATATAGAATAATAATTATCAAATCCAAGCCAATACTCATAGCCATTATCTAATTGAAGTTCAATAGGAACTACCTTTAAATTACCTTTCACTGGTTCTTTAGGTAACAAACCAAGGATCCTAACATCATTTAAAGTCATATAAGGTTTAAAAGCTGATTTTAAATTACCACTTCCTGGTATTAATATAATTTGTCCTTGAATTATTAAATCATTGTCCTTTAGATTGTTTTTCTTAACAATTTGAGAAATTGAAGTTTTATATTTTTTTGCAATAAAAGTGAGATTTTCTCCAGAATTAACTCTATGACTTACATCAGAACCAAGACGGTCTCCGTTAAAATCTGTAATTGTTGCAACTGGTATGTTCGGCTTCCATTTTCCTTTTCTACTCAAAAAGTTCGCTACACTTCCTATAGCATCAACTGGATTAGATAAAAGATCTCTTACATTATCTCCATCAAAATCCACTGCATAATCTCTATAACTATCAGGCATAAATTGACCATAGCCCATAGCACCGGCAATAGAACCTTTTATTGTTTTAACATCAAAGCCTTCCTCCCTACTTAGAAGTAAAAACTCTTCTAATTGAACCTTAAAGAAATTAGATCTTCTGGGATAATCAAAAGAAAGGGTCATCAAAGAATCTACTACTCTTATGTTGCCTTGAATTCTTCCATACCTAGTTTCAATACCGATTATTGAAGCAATTATTGATGCTGGAATACCATATAAATCTTCGGCTCTTGCAAGATCTTCTTTGTATTCTTTAATAAACTCTCTTCCAGATTGAATCCTAGCATCTGTAACCATTATTTTCTTATAACGAGTCCAAGTCATGGTTCCTTCTGGCTGTCTATCCATAACACGAACAACTCTTTCTTGAAACTCAGAAGTAGATAAAAGATCCATCAATTTATTTCTATCAAAGCCATGTTTAATACTCATCTTGTCAACAAAGCTAGATACATCTTCTCTAGATGAATAGTTGCCAGTAGCTTTTGAGTGCACGGCTAAAGGAGCTAGCAATAAAGCTAGAACTACAAAATGAATTATATTGTTCTTTATATTTACCATCCGCTTTTTCTTTTTACTGACAAAACAAAACCAAAAGCCAACAAATGAGTTGCCAGCGAAGTCCCTCCTTGACTAACAAGAGGCAAAGGAACACCAACTACAGGAATTATACCTACAACCATAGAAACATTTATTAAAATAAAAATAAGGAAAATAAAACCTATAGAAGCAGAAGCCAATCTGCCAAAAATAGTTTCTGATCTAAAGGCTATAAAAAATATCCTATAAATTATTATGGCATAAGCAAGAAACAATAAACTCATACCCAGCAGACCAAGTTCTTCAGCTATAACTGCAAAAATAAAATCTGAATGACTTTCTGGAATAAAATCAAGTTGGCTTTGTGTTCCTTCTAAATACCCTTTCCCAAAGTATCCACCAGAGCCAATTGCTGTTTTTGACTGTGCAATATTCCAGCCCGTACCCAGAGGGTCAGCATTAGGATCAAATAAAGTTATTATTCTTTGTTGCTGATATGAACTCAATCCAGCATAAATTAGTGGGGAGAGTATTCCCATTAAAGATAAAGCAAAGATAATAATAAACAAAGGAAACCCGGTCAGAAATATAGGTAAGAAGCCTGAAGTAAAAACTATTAATGAAGTTCCTAAGTCAGGTTGTTGGTAGATCAAGAAAGAAAGCAATAAAACTGCTATTAGAGAAATAAACCAGTCAGAATACTTTGGCTTTAATTCTTTTCTTGTTAAAAAGGCTGCTATTGATAGTGGTAAGATTAAACGTATCACTTCTGAAGGTTGGAAACTAAATAAACCTAAATCAATCCATCGCTTAGTAACATGTCTTTCATCAGGAATAATTAACACATAAATAAGCATTATTAATCCTATCCAATATAAATTTATAAGGACATTCTGATAAGAGTTAGGATTAATTTGAGCGATCGCTAGCATTCCAATAAAACCTAGACCCATATATACCAGCTGTTTTAAGACCATAGATTCAGATTGTCCACTGGCGCTGTATAACATAAAGATACCAAATATAAGAACAACCAAAACAGAACACACCAATATGGTGTCTTTAAAAATACGGGATAGAGAAAATCTTGAGGTAGAAAATGGCCTATTAAGATTATAATCTAGAGGCCTCTTAGACATCTGAATCCTTTGTTATTTGATAATTATCAATAATTAATTTAGCAATCGGAGCTGCTACAGCACTACCAGATTCTCCATTCTCTACCACAACTACAACTGTTAAATTAGGACTAGGTATTGGACCATAACCAACAAAAATTGCGTGATCTCTTTTTTTGACATCTTGACGGATACTTTTATATTCTTCTTGAACAGTCAAATTTTCTTCGGTCAAACTTTTGATCTGCGCCGTACCAGTTTTTCCAGCAATCAGTGCACTTTCTGTATTAAAAATATTATGTGCCGTTCCGTTCCAAGAACGAATAACAGAAATCATTGATTCTTCCAACTTCTTCCAATTACGTTTCTCTTTTATTTTAACTTGGTACAGAAGCTCAGGTTCAATAAAAGTATCATCAATCCTTTCTACTATATTAGGCTTATATGCTTTTCCTTTTGTGGCTAAAACAGAAACTGCTACAGCTAATTGAAGAGGCGTTACACTTATGTACCCTTGGCCAATTCCAAGATTAATCGTGTCACCGACAAACCAAGCTTCACCTGTCCTTCCTAGCTTCCAATTACGACTGGGTAAAACCCCACTTTCTTCTCCTACGAGATTAATTCCTGTCTTTTGGCCAAAACCAAAAGGCTTTAAAAAAGAATTTATTTGATCGACTGTTGTTTTAGAAGCAAGTTGATAAAAATAGACATCAGACGATTCAACTATGGCTTTATTTAAATCTACAACTCCATGGCCTTCTTCCTTCCAACCTCTATATTTTCTGCCTTCATTCTGAATCTGGAAAAACCCCTCATCTTGTATCTTTGTATTCCAATTAATTATTTCATTCTCTAAACCCAATAAACCTAGAAAAGGTTTTAGTGTTGAAGCAGGAGGGTAATTGCCAGAGATGGCCCTATTAAAGAATGGTGCATTAGTATCAGAAGTTAGAGATATCAAATTCCCCTTAGCAGTCTCATTAAAAATATTTGGATTATAATCCGGAGAGCTGACCAAGACTTTTACTAATCCGCTATTTGGATCAAGGGCTACCACAGCGCCCCTTCTTCCCTTCAATTCTCTTCTTGCAAGTTCTTGAAGTTCTTTATCTAAACTAAGAAATATATTTTTAGCTTTTAAAGGTAAGACTTTTTCTAACTCTCTGACTTCTTTTCCATGCACGTCAACTTCCACAGTTCTATAACCAACCTTGCCTCTTAATTCATTTTCATATGTTTTCTCTATGCCTGTTTTTCCTAACCTAGAATTTATAGAGTAATTATATTCTTCGTCGTCCCTCTCTTGTTTGGTAACAGCACCTGTATACCCAACAACATGAGAAAATAAAGGGCCATTTATTACATACCTCTTTAAATAGGCATCTATGTCTGAAGAAGGCCATCTTTCTTTATGAAGCAAGTACTTAGCCACTTGCTCTTCAGATAGATTATCCATCAAAGTAATATTTGTATTTCTAGGATTAGAAGAAATACCATCATAAAATGAATGAATGACCTCCTCTGGTATGCCAATACTTTTTTGGATATCTTTAATGGTGGAGTCTATATTTACAGTGCTTATAGGGTTTATAGTTAGCTTCTGAGAAACAATGTTCTCTACTAACAAACTGTGGTCTCCAGATAAGCCTATAAGACCTCTTGCGGGATAGACAGGGACTCTAATAATTCTATTTTTTTCTGATTCAGTTACGTAATTTTCTTGTTGAATTACTGTAAGCTTTAGTATTTGAATAGTCCCTGCTAATGAGAGAACAAAAAGAAAAGCCATAACGATTTTTGATCTTCTTTTGAGTCCTCTAAGGCTAGCCTCTTGGCTTTGTAAATCAGAAATCTTAAACATTATTAACGGTGATAAGGGTGATTCTGTGTAATTGACCACACTCTGTAAATCTGTTCAATAATTATGACAGGAACAATTGCATGAGGGTAAGTTAAAGGTGAAAGAGACCAATTATCATTACATTGATCTAGACATTCTTGGCTGAGCCCATCAGGCCCACCTATTAAAAACGTGAGATTGTTTGTTGATATAAGCCAGCTTTCAAACTTAGATTTTAATTCTAGAGTATTAAATCTTTTACCAGATTTATCTAAACATACTAAATAACTTTTTTCTTTGGCAGCAGATAAAAGAAGTTTACTTTCTTGAGCAATAACCTTATTGATGTTGTAGTTAGAAGTTCTTTTAATGGGTTTTAATCCTTGCCAATTCACATTGATAGACCTATTAAATCGCGAAGAATAATCTTCAAAAGCTTCTTTTGCCCAACCAGGTCTATTACTTTCTATAGCAAGAAAGTTGATATTCATTTATAAATCTGGATCCCATAAACTTTCTAGATCATAGAAGTCTCTAGCTTGGCTAGTCATAAGATGCACAATAACATCTCCAGCATCAACCAGGATCCAATCATCGCCTATTCTTCCTTCTACTCTTACTGGTTTAATTTTATTAGTCTTTAAGCCGTCTATTACACTTTCACTAATAGCCTGAATATGTCTATTTGAAGTGCCAGAAGCAATTAACATATAGTCAGTCATAGAGCTCAATTTCTGTACATCTAAAGCTATAGGGTTTACCGCCTTTAAATCTATTAAACTATCAAGAACTATGTCTCTCATCTTAGAAGTATTCATATGGTCTTAGTATACAATTTTCCTGAATCTATATAGTCACTTACATCATCTAAAATTAGATCATTAACTTTCTCGCCAGAAGCTAAATTTTTTCTTACTTGAGTTGATGAAATATTTACAGGGTCAATGTCAACAATAAGAATTTTGCCTGTCCCTTGACTCAAGTCATCAAGATTTGATGTTTGTCTATCCCTAATAAGAATTCCAGCTTTGCTAGTTGGGTCTATTTTTGAACCTGGTCTAGCCATCACCAGTATATTAACTAGGTCAATGAACTCTTCCCATTCAAACCAAGTGTCAATTCCAGAAAATGCATCTGATCCCATAATCCAAACTATCTTGTCTTCATGAAATTCATTTAAAACCTCTCTGGCTGTGTGAATAGCATATGAAAGTCCTTTTCTATGAATTTCTCTCTCATCAATTGAAATTTGATTGATTCCTTGAAAAGCAAGATAAACCATTTCAAGCCTATCACTATTAGAGCCCACCGAAGAACGATGAGGAGGTACACCATTAGGAATTACCTTTATTTCATCAAAAGGTATTAATTGGAGAAGATTTGCAATTATCTTGGTATGGCCGTTATGTACAGGATCAAATGTACCTCCAAACACACCGATTAATTTAGACATTATTAAGCGCCTCTTATTTGTGCATTACCTTTAACTATATATTTCTGCGAGGTCAGGCCTTCAAGACCCACTGGACCTCTTGCATGAATCTTATCTGTTGATATACCTACTTCAGCACCTAAACCGTATTCAAATCCATCAGCCCAACAAGTAGGCACATTATGCATTACAGAACTTGAATCAACCTTCTTCATAAAGTTTTTTGCATTGTCTTCATTTGAAGTAACTATTGAATCTGTATGTGCAGAACCAAATCTATTAATATGGTTAATTGCAGAGTCTAAATCGTTAACTAACTTGATTGAAAGTATTGGTGCTAAATATTCGGTTACCCAGTCTTCATCATTAGCCAATTTTGAATCAATAATCTTGCAAGTCTTTTCACAGCCCCTTATTTCTACTCCCGCATCAATCAACCTAGAGCTTAATTTAGGCAAAACTTTAGTAGAAATCTCTTCATGTATTAAAAGAGTTTCCATGGCACCACATATACCATACCTGTAAGTTTTAGCATTAAGTGCAATATTAATTGCTTGTTCTAAATCTGCCTCTTTATCAATATAAACATGGCATATGCCATCTAAGTGTTTAATTACTGGTATTCTTGCCTCTTCTGAAATTAACTTAACCAAGCCTTTTCCACCACGCGGGATAATAACATCAACAAATTCTTCCATTCTTAAGAGTGCGGTGACAGCTTTCCTATTGGTTGTATTTACAATTTGAATAAGGTCTTCTGACAGACCAGCTCTTTTTAATCCTTTCTTTAAACATTTGGCAATAACCGAATTAGATAAGATTGCCTCAGACCCTCCTCTTAGTATGCAAGCGTTTCCTGATTTTAAACACAATGCAGCGGCATCAGCAGTGACATTGGGTCTTGATTCATAAATAATTCCAACAACACCAAGAGGGACACGCATTTTACTAATCTCTAAACCAGAGGGTGTAGGCTTCATATTTTCTATCTCACCAACTGGATCAGGAAGATCTGCAACTATTTTTAAGCCCGATATCATCCCATCTATTCTCCCCTCAGTTAATTCAAGACGATCTATTAAAGCCTCTCCTATATCTTTTTGTTTTGCTTTGTCTAAATCAACCTTATTGCTCTGTAAAATCTCATCTCGACGAGAGTCAATTTCTTCAGCCATATAAAACAAAGCGTTATTCTTTACCTCTGAAGATACCATTGCCAAATCTGCAGCTACTCTCTTGGCTGTCACACCTAGCGAGTTCATATAATTATTTATGTCTTTACTATCTTCCATAACCAAATATTCTATAGGAAAGCTTATTTAAATAGTGATTATAAGATGTTTGATATAGATGGAGTAATTCT
>Ga0105349_10000203_pt1 | contig 22016 bp, 21 predicted proteins | sample EN1Hudseemescosm_FD_83661 | JGI IMG/M metagenome (GOLD analysis project Ga0105349, IMG submission 83661) | Methane-oxidizing microbial communities from mesocosms in the Hudson Canyon - EN1B Hudson Canyon | ecosystem: Environmental > Aquatic > Marine > Cold seeps | place: Hudson Canyon...
AGCCTCCTTAGCTCAGTTGGTAGAGCAGAAGACTCTTAATCTTTTGGTCGTAGGTTCGAATCCTACAGGGGGCACCAGTTTCTTTTATAACTTTTATACCTTTTATAAGTTTTATAAGCCCTTTTAAGTAATTAATTACCACCTTCTTTCTCCCCTTAAATTCATGTCTGTTAAGCACACAGAAGTTAATGGTAGAAAACTACACCTTTTAAGCCTTGCCAAGATTTGGAGGTATATCAGTTAGTGGTATGCTAGGACTTGTGAGTAAAAATACAACACTAACCATAACTTCTTTTATCTTCTTTGCTGTGGCTGTTTTCCATATAGCTCGGGTTATTTTGGGTAGCGAATTAGTTATATTTGAAATCAACATTCCTAACGTATTATCTATATTAGTTGCTCTGGTACTTTCTTTCCTAGGATGGAAATTGCTTAGCTATAGAGATTAAATTTTTCTACCTTGAAGAAAGCTAATGATGAATTGAAGGGAGTGAATAAGATTTAAAGATGCAAAAGGGAGAAAATAAATGAAAGTATTTAAATGGCTAGGAATCGTAGCTGTAGTTTATGTTATTTTTGTTTTGCTATTCGAATCCGTATTTCTGGGCGTGTACCAACCTTCTTTTGAGGATCCAGAAGGATGCTCAAATGCAGATGGACAAAAGACACTAAGGAGAGATTGCGGCATACCAATGATTGTGATTACTACGACGGATGATAAGGGGGAGTCTAATAACACAATGGTTGCACGCTTTATTACTGATGGAAAACTATATGTTTCAGCCCACCACTGGACTAGAGGCTGGTACAAAGCAGCACGTAATAATCCTAATGTAAGCGGAGAAATTCAGGGAAATATTGAAGATTACATTGCGGTTCCAGTGGAAGGAGAAGAGTTTGAACGGGTGGCAGCCGAACATCCTTTGCCGCTTCCAGCAAGGTTTGTAATGGGATTTCCGCCATCAAGACAAATTCTCCGCCTGGATCCGGATTACAAAGAAGAGTAATTGACTGTTCTAACTATTCCGTAACTGTGGAGTAGTTTCGGGTGATGAATTAAATAATCACTCAATTATATTGATGTTATGTATGCTATTTAGATGAAAAATAATATTATTTCTGCTTTTGGAGCATTTTTATGTATTTCTGCACTTGCATATCTTAATTCTTTCGATGAAAGCAATTTATGGTTAATACCGCCATTTGGGGCAAGCATGGTTTTAGTTATGGCAGCTCATGAAAGTCCCTTGGCTCATCCAAAAAATATTTTATTTGGTCATATATTATCTGCTTTATCAGGAGTCTTTGTTTTCTCAATATTAGGTTTTTCTTTTCTCAGTGTAGGATTGGCAGTTGGATTAGCAATATTCTTAATGATGACAACTAAGACTGTTCATCCACCTGCTGGGGCTAACCCTATTATTGCTGTTCTTGGTGCAAAAGGGATAGGCTTTATACTAATGCCAGTTGCAGCGGGAGCATCTTTTATAGTTCTATTTGCAATTATTTATAATAAATTATTAAAGAGGAAATATTTTACTTTTAAGGATTTGAAGAGGTAATTCTTTCTAGGGCTGAAAAATTAAATTGTTTATAGATACATGAAAACCCTAACCATCGCTTTACTAACTTACCTCTAATTTCATCCACTCCTACAGGGGTATCAGTTTCTTTAATGCCTTGTTAAATAAACGTTTCAGGCATTTATATCTCAAATAGGGAATTTTATTTATTAGCTAGAATTCAGAAATAGAAATAAAGCAGATAATGATAGGAATGGACCAAATGGAATTTTAAATTCAAGAATATTTTTATCAGAACTTTTGGTCATAAATTTCTGAATAAAGACAAACAATAACCCCACAGAAGAACTCACAAATAAAATTATTGGTAAATTTAACCATCCAAACCAAAATCCAATGGCACTTAATAATTTTGCATCTCCCCTCCCAATACCGTCTTTTTTATAAATGAGTTTATAAACCTTTTCTATAATAAATATTATTAAATAACCACTTGCTCCTCCAATTAAAGAGTCATAAATATTTATAAGGCCAAAAAAATAAGAACCTAAAATACCTGTAATAATAAGAATATAGTTAATACTATTAGGAAGTATTCTGTGTCGTATATCTATAGCAGAGCTAATCAATAAAAGAGTAAAAAAAGTGGCATAAAAAAAGAAAAAAGTATTTATTCCTATTTTTAGATAAATTAATAAAAAAATACATGCCGTGCTTATTTCAATTATTGGATATATTAAAGATATAGGTTTGTTGCAAAACCTACATTTACCCATTAAGTATAAATAACTAACCACAGGGATATTAAGGTAGATGGGTATAATCTCCTCGCACGATGTACACCTTGACCTGGTTCCTAATAATTTAAAATTAGATGAAGTTTTTTTATCTGGATAAAAAGATAGAGGAATTCTATAGATAAAAGTATTTGCTAAACTTCCTAATACTAGACCAAGTAATAAAATAGAAAATATAAGTCCCATAATTTTAATTAACTTACCTTATTTGAACTTTTATTCATAATCATGGCCCTCTAAAAAATAAAAAGAATCTGCCATAGAAATAATATGTAGTACCATTTAATAAAGTGAACGTAATCAAAGACAACTTAAGCAATTATCTCCATAGAGCTTTTAGCAAAGTCATGGAAAACAAGCACCTTAGTAAGGCGCCTTCTATAGTGGCCATGCTTTTATCGGCTACTATTTTGTTTCAACTTATAAACTTAGGTTGGACAATTCTGTTACCAAATCAAACATCATTTGATCAATCACAGAATAGCACTCATATTTCAAATAAAGATCAATATACTGAACTTTTAGGAGATCCTATGAAGAGGAACTCGTCACAAGCTCTTTTAGATGCTCTAGAAGATAGCATTCCTCCTAAAACTTCTTTGCCACTAAAGTTATTTGGTGTTACATATTCTAATTCTAGAATGACTAATTTTGCCATTCTGGGATTTAATCTTAGAGAACAAAAGAGATACAAAGAAAATGATTTAATAGCTAACAATATAATCCTTGAAAGTATTGAATCTAATTTTGTTGTTATCAATAGAGACGGGATCAGAGAGAGAGTTTCTTTTAGTGAAGATTCATCTCTAAGTATAATCAAGAGAAAGGTTACAAAATTAACTAAACCTTCTGGCAATATAGATGCTTTATCTTCATTAAATAAAGTTATGTCCTTTAAGCCTTATTTTACTAACGGCAGATTAGAAGGTTATGAAATTTCTTCTGGACAAGAAGAGGATATTTTTAATCGAAGTGGATTAAAGAAAGGAGATATTTTAATAGCCGTTAATGGTTTAAACTTTAATGACCCTTCTTTGGCGAAGGAGATATCTTCCTCGAATGTACGATTAGATTTATTAAGAGATAGAAAGGCTCTTTCTTTAATGGTAGGTCTAAATTAAAGATGAGAATTATGTTCTTTGTAAATAAAGCACTATTATTAAAAATTCTTTTATTGATTAGCATTTCTGCGTCTTTACATACAACACAGATAAATATGCGAGATGCTGATATTAGAATATTTAGTGCTGATATAGCAAAATTAACAAATAAAACCATAGTCTTAGACCCTAGAATAAAAGGGAATGTTACAGTTATATCCGATCAAGATTTAGATCCCGATGAAGCTTATGCTGTATTTCTTTCAGTGCTTAGATTGCATGGCTTTTCAGCTATTCAAACAGGTGATGTTATCAAGGTGATGCCTGAATCTGGAGCCAGACAAGATGCTTCATCAGAAAGAATTTCTCAAGATTCTCTTACAACAGAAGTTATAAGACTTTCAGGGGCCGACGCCAGAACATTAGTTCCTTTATTAAAACCGCTTGTTAATAAACAAGGACACATTGCTGCTTACGAGCCTACTAACTCTATAATCTTGGCAGATTATGAAGGTAACGTTTACCGTTTAAAAGAAGTACTTGCTCAACTAGACAGAAGCTCAGGATCAAAAGACACTAACCTTAAAGTTGTGTATCTAAATTATGCGAAAGCATCAGATATTCAATTAATTTTAGAAAAAATGGCGACTTCTTTGGAGAATGCAAAGGCTTCATCTTCAAGTTCAGGTTTAAAAACAACTTCAATTGAATCTCATGAAGACACGAATGCATTAATAATTTCAGCTAAACAAGATGTTCTTGTTGAATTAGAATCAGTCATAGGTCAGCTAGATATTAGGAGAGCACAAGTCCTGGTGGAGGCTATCATTGTAGAGTTATCAGACAGTCTTGCTAAAGATCTTGGCGTACAATTTCTGTTTAGAGGAGATGGAGATAACACTCCTTTAGTGGCGCAGAGATTTGGTTCTCCGAATCCAGATTTAATATCTAGTGTTGCATCTGAATCACTTGCTGATAGTTCTGGTAGCTCAGCTTTAGGAACTGCTGCAGTAAACTCTTTATTGGGAATAGAAGGTTTAGCTGTGGGTGTAGGAAGAATTAACTCTAGTGGGAATATTTTTGCTTCAATTATTAACTTAGTAGCTGAAGATTCTGATTCTAATATTTTATCCACTCCATCTATCATGACTTTGGATAATGAACAGGCCTCTATTGTGGTTGGTCAAGAAATTCCTATTACTACAGGTGAAACTCTAAGCTCTAGTAATTCTAATCCTTTTAGATCAGTAAATAGAGAAGAAGTTGGTATAAAGCTAGAAGTCACACCACAGATAAATGAAGGTAATGCTGTAAAGATGACTATCAATCAAGAAGTTTCAAGCGTTTATGGGCCTATAACTCCCTCGTCTACAGATCTTATAACAAATAAAAGAGTTATAAAAACAACTGTATTGGTTGAAGATGGAGATACCATTGTCTTGGGAGGTCTAATAGATGATAACGTCCAGGAAATTGAAAGAAGGGTTCCGATTCTAGGAAATATTCCTTTAATAGGAAGAATGTTTAGGTCAACTTCTACCTCCCGTACTAAGCGAAATCTAATTGTTTTTATAAAGCCTACTATTATTAGGGATTCTGAAACAATGAGAGTAATAGGAAATTCTAAATATAACTTCTATCAAAATCTCCAAGAAGAGAAAATTAATAGTGGTGAAGAAGTCCCAAATTTAGAAGGTTTAAAAGACAATATCTTAAAGAATTAATTTACAGACAATTTATGTCATCTAATCCAAAAAAAGTTGATCACTCTTTAGGACTTCCTTATAGATTTGCTAAAGAAAAAGGAGTAATTTTCGATAGAATTGAGAATGAGATTGTTTATATTAAATCTAATAATTCAAGCTCTTTAAGCACTTTTTCTGAGTTAAGAAACTTTTATCAACTTCCCGTATCTGTGATATCAGTAAAAAATGAATTATTTGAAAAAGAGCTGGCTAAGCATTATTCAGATAATGCTGCTTCTTCTGCAGATTTAATGGATGATATGGATGATACTTATGACCTCTCTGCTCTGGTAGCCAATATACCCAAAACTGCTGATCTATTAGATTCTGAAAATGACGCTCCGGTAATAAAGTTAATAAATGCCTTTATAGCTGAAGCTATAAAGTCAAGAGCATCTGATATCCATATTGAACCTTACGAAGAGTACCTATCTATTAGATTTAGAGTTGATGGCATATTAAAAGAGGTATTAAAACCAAATTCAAAATTGACATCTATGCTTAATGCAAGAATAAAGGTAATGTCTAATTTAGATATAGCTGAAAAAAGAGTTCCCCAAGACGGGAGGATGTCACTTCGTCTTGGAGAAAAGTGGGTTGATATAAGAGTTTCTACTTTGCCTTCTAGCTATGGGGAAAGAATTGTTCTTAGAATTCTTGATAAGGCAGATTCACACTTAAGCTTAGAACAAATTGGCATGAAAGATGAGCTTCTTCAAGAGTTTAAAAATACCTTAACAATTCCTAATGGAATTATTTTGGTAACTGGACCAACTGGATCTGGAAAAACTACTTCACTTTATGCCGGCCTTAATCTTCTTAATGACTCTAGTCGTAATATTATCACCGTTGAAGACCCTGTTGAATATGCAATTGAGGGTGTCAGTCAAACTCAAGTAAATACTAAAGTGGGTATGACTTTCGCAAAAGGATTACGGGCTATTTTAAGACAAGATCCTGACATTATAATGGTTGGAGAGATAAGAGATCTTGAGACGGCCGAAATAGCTATACAAGCCTCTTTAACCGGCCATCTTGTCCTGTCTAGTGTACACACGAATAATGCTTCCTCCGCTATAACAAGAATGAAAGATATGGGAATAGAATCTTATCTTTTAGCTTCAACTGTAAAAGGAATTTTAGCCCAAAGACTAGTTAGAAAATTATGCGTTAAATGTAAAGAAGAGTATAAAACAGAAACTGAGATTCATGGAATTCCATTAGGCTCTCTGCTCTATAGACCTTTAGGCTGTAGTAACTGTAATGAGACCGGCTATAGTGGCAGAATTGGTGTGTTTGAATTCTTGTCTATTAACGATGAGTTAAAAGAAGCTATTAATAATAATTCATCGGAAGAAAATATCTCCAATATTGCTTTTAAGCACCAAGATAATCTTTTGCAGTCCGGTGTAGATTTAGCTATAAAAGGTTTTACATCGGTAGAAGAATTAATGAGAGTCACTAAAGAGTAATAAAGTGCCTAATTTCCAATATCTAGCAATTAACTCAGAAGGAGTAAAGGAAAAGGGACAAATTTCTGCTGAAACTTCAGAGATAGCTAAATATCAGTTAAAAGAAAAAAATTTAATACCTATAAAACTACAGACAAGAAAAAGTAGCTTTAGTCTTTTTAAATTTTCAGAAAAAAAACTTAGTGTCTCTGACCTTTCTCTTCTTACAAGGCAATTATCCGTTCTATCTAGCGGAGGGGTTCCTTTAGACAAGTCATTAAAGATTATTTCTGAACAAGCCAGTAATTCAGTTATGAAGGAGCAATCTTTTGTCCTAGCTACTAAGATTGAAGAAGGGTTTAGTTTGTCTGAAGCTCTAAAAGAATTCCCTAAGAGCTTTGACCACTTATACGTGGCCTTAATAACTGCTGGTGAAACTTCTGGAGAATTTAATGTTTTACTAGAAAAAATAGCTAACTACCTAGAAAAAAGGTCCCTGATGCAAAAAGAAGTATTAGCGGCTTTAATTTACCCAATGGTTCTTGTTTCAATAGCACTTGTTATTGTTGGCCTGATGCTAATCTTTGTAGTTCCAAGCGTAGTTAGCCAATTTGAAAATCTAAATCAAGAGTTACCTTTGTTAACTCGCTGGTTGATAGGATTATCTAATTTTATTTCAGGGTCAGGGGTATGGTTTTTACTTATATTAATTTTTGGGATATTTTCTTTGTTTAAAATTGGTTACAAGGAATACATAAAATATATAGTTGATAATTTACTAATCAAAATGCCATATCTAAGTAATTTTTTAATACAAGCAGATCTTTCTAGGTTCTTAAGCTCTTTAAGTATTATGAGAAATAACAATATTCCAATTATGAATGCCATTGTGATTTCTTTAAGAACAGTCTCAAATTTATCCCTTCAGAGAGCTTTAAAAATTAATTTAGCTAAAATAGCTGAAGGTGAATCTATGTCCTCTTGTTTAGAAAATATTTCTTATATACCCCCTTTGGTAAAGCAAATGGTAGCAAGCGGAGAGGCTAGTGGGGCATTGGAGGCTATGTTAGCGAAATCATCTGATTATTTAGACCAAGAATTCCATCAAACAACTAAGATATTTATGGGTTTACTGGAACCTTTAGTAGTATTAATAATGGGAGTTATTGTTGCGGCAATAGTTGTAGCAGTATTAATGCCTTTAATACAAATGAATAGTGCTGCATTATTAAATTAGAATTATGAAAATTAATAAAAAACAAAAAAAATTACAAAAAGGATTTAGTCTTATAGAAATACTAGTGGTGCTTTTGATTATAGGACTTTTAACAACAATAGTTGCTGTAAATGTACTACCCAGTCAAGACAAGGCAAGGGTTAGTAAAGCAAAAGCAGATATTGCTATTTTAGGTAGTGCATTAGAGTTATATAGACTAGAGCGTTATAGGTATCCAAATACAGAAGAAGGTTTGAAATCTCTTCTCAACCCTGAGGAGAATAATTTCAACACAATAAATAATCAAGGTTATATAAAATCATTACCCAAAGACCCCTGGGGAAATGATTATATTTTTTTAAATCCAGGTGAATATAGTGAGTATGATTTATTTTCTTTAGGAGCTGATGGCCAGATAGGAGGAGAAGGCCTAAATCAAGACATAGGTAACTGGACGGAAACCTTTGAACAGTAGTAAAGAAAATGGATTCACACTTCTTGAAGTGTTAATTTCACTTGGTATTTTAGCTTTTGTTATGTCATCAGCTCTTAAAATATTTTCTACAAATGCTTTGTCTATTCAGAGGTTTGAAGAAAAAACTATGGCTAGTTTCGTAGCCCAAAATATTTTAGTTAAGAGTTTTTTTGAAGATAATCTTATTTATGAAGAAGGGTTTTCTCTTCAAGGAAATAGAAAATATCAATGGAAACGAGCAATAAATATTCTTGACGACGGTAAGTCGGCGCAAATTGAAGTAAAAGTTATAGATGAAGAAAATAATACTGTTTATGAGTTATTGGGTTTTAAGGTTTTATAATGAATGCAAAAGGCTTCACCCTTATAGAGATTCTCGTTGCTATATCTTTAGCAGGTTTAATCGGTGTTCTTGTCTTATCTGGGTTGCAGGCAAGTTTATCTATCAATGAAAAAACTTTAAATCGCTCTGATTTAATATCTCAGATTGCTTTAACAGATAGGATTATAAAGCGAGATCTTTTGCATGCTTTGGACCGTAAGGCCAGAAATGAAAGGGGAGATGTACTTGATTACCCTCTTTATGGTGAGTCCTTGATTGATGAAGGCGTTTTTTTAGCTTTCTCAATTCATACGCCTATAAGAGAAGGTTCAGATGGAGCGTTAAAATGGGTGGAATATTCAAAAGAAGGTCCCCAAATAATTAGAACAGAATATTCATATGCTGATAGAGCTCTAGATTCTTTTAAACATAGTTCAATTGTTTTAGAAACTGTGGACTCAATAGATCTAAGGTTTTTCAACCAAGGTTCTTTTGTTGAGGTTTGGCCTCCTCAACCGAGGGTTGGGTCATCCAGGCTGCCTCAAATGATACAAATATCCTTCAAGTTGAAATCCTATGGTGATATTTTCAGAAGTTACCTTCTTACAGAAGGAGGAGGTGTATGAGAAGTCATAGTAAGCAAGAAGGAGGAGTGTTGGTATTAGTTTTGATGGTGGTCGCTTTAATTTTATCCATAGGAGTTCAGTCAGTAGACAAGATTCATTTTAGCTTTAATCAGGTCGTTAAATCTCTTAAGGATGATCAATCTTATTGGTATGCTCTTGGTCTTGAATCAACTGCAACTAATTTTCTTATAAAGAGGAATATAGAAAAACAAAGTTCTAAACCTTTAATGCTTGATAATGAAGTTCCATTTATAAGTCTTGGTATTAAAGGGGCAGTTATTGAAGGTTCTTTAAAGGACTTATCAGCTTGTTTTAATTTAAACAGCCTGGTTAGGTTTGATGATAATGGCGACAGGTTGGTTATTAATAATCAAGGTTTAATTTTATACAGGAATCTACTTTTATCTTTAGAAGTTGATAATTTTTTGCTAGAAAATTTAATATATGGCTTATTAGATTGGATTGATAGCGATAATTCTTCGATAAACATGTATGGAGCAGAAGATGATTTTTATACTAGGTTAGATAGACCGTACTGGACTGCCAATCAACTTTTAAACAATGAGTTAGAACTCGCCAATATCAAAAACTATAATACTGATATCCTAAAAAAGATTTTGCCGTATGTCTGCGTGTTACCTGAATCAGGAATCTCTTCTATAAACATCAATACTATTCCAAAAAATAAACCAGAAATCTTAATGATGCTATTTGGAGAGAATTTACCTAGAGAATCTGCATTACAAGTTCTTAATGATCGACCTTCAGAAGGATACCTCACTATAGAAGAGTTCGTAGCGCACCCTGCATTAGAAGAATTAATAGAATCTGGATCTATAAAATCATATCTTGCACTTAATTCTAATTATTACTTGCTAAACTCGAGGATAATTTCTAATAACCATACATTTATTATGAATTCATCTTTACAGTTATTAGATTCTGGTGAAGTTAAAGTGTTTAAAAGAGAGTTGATATTTTAATGAATATTTTATCTTTTATTGTTTCGCCTGATAATGCCATTCCATGGTCATTGAAAGATTCATCAGGCGATCTGATTGATAGTGGTGTTGCCTCTAGTTTTAATGAATTTTTAGATATCAAAGCTGAATATATAAAAGGCTATATTTATCATCCACTTTTAACTAGAAGAGAATTACCAGTACCGCCCGCAAAACCTTCTGAAATAAATTCCTCTATCCCCTTTCTTTTAGAAGATGAACTGCTCTCTGATTTAGCAGATTTTCATAGCGTAACTTCTAAAAGAAGGACTGATGGGAAAGTGTCTTTATCTATGATTCCTCATTTAATTATGAAGGATATCGATAAACAAATAATTGACAGTCAGTTAAAGGTTAATAGTTTGTATGATTTAACAGATATCATGCCTTCAGATTCAACAGAGGCAACTTTGACGATTTTTAAAGAATACGCAATTATAAAGTTAGGTTCTAGTTGGTCTTGGTGCTCTGACTTACAAACTATCTTAGGATTACTAAAAAAAGGCTTTGATGAATTTCAAATAAAAACCTTTAAGGTTTTCTTAAATAGTGATTTAAAAATTGACTGGCCTTCTCACATACAAATAGAACCTGAACTGCATTATGTTAAAGATGAACTAGATTATCTTTTACATCAATCTAATCAGGGTGTAGGTGGTTTAAATTTATTAATTAATCAGTATGAACCTAGATTGCCATGGGTTAAATGGTATAAAACTTGGAAATTACCCATTTTCAGTTTCTTGTTAGTATTAATTTTATATTTCTTTCAAATTTCTTACGAATTGGCCCAAACTAATTCTTCTATCACAAAATTAGATTTAAATTCTAAGACTTTATTCTTTAACTCTTTTCCTGAAGAAAATAGAAACTTGGATTACAAGTTATTACTAAAAAAGAAACTCAGAAATATTCCAGATGATAAAGACATTGTTTTCCTATCTACTCTCGGAAAGATATCAAAGATCATAATTAATAATGAGAACATGTCTATCAATGTAGTTTCTTATGATTTAAGTAAAAACCAATTTCTATTAGAAGTAGAGCTTTCATCTTTTGAAGATATTGAGATATTGAAATCTATCATGATTCGATCTGGGTTAATTGTTGAGATGGGAACATCTAGAAGATCAGGATCTTCAATATTAAGTGAAATATTTTTACAAAGTTAAATGAAAAGAATTTTTGATAAGCTAAACAAGAAAGAACAGATTCTATATGTATTATTAACGCTTGCTCTGATTATTTTTGGAATCTTTTTCGTTAATCTTTATTTAAATGACAGTCTTGTAAAATCTAAACATAATTTACAAAAAGCGAATCAACTTCTATTTGACGTTGAAAATTCTATAGAGTTTAGTTCCAATATTAAAAATAAGATTGACCAGCCGGGAGTCGTTGCCACTTCAGTGATTAGCAGTAGTTCAACAAGATTTAATGTGGTAATTGACAGCATTCAGAGTAATGATCAAAACGAAGTGCTGGTATCTATAAACACTGTTAACTTTAACGATCTTTATAGGTGGTTAAAGAGTCTAGAAGTAAATTCAAAGATTATTACAGTTAAGGCTTCTTTAAGACGCAATCAGCTAATAAAGGCAAAGCAGGAAAGTGTTAGGGTGCAGCTAGTATTAGTTTCAAGACAGTGAAGCTAAAGCATTTGGTTTCAGCATTAATAGTTCTAATTATTATCACCGTAGTAACTTTTCCAATGAGAGGAGTAGTGCTATTTATACCAAAAGATAATATTGCTGTTCTAGGCTCTTCCGGATTCTGGTGGAAAGGACAAATTGATTCTTTAAGAATTGATGGCCTGAATCTAGGTGAGATATCATTGGATCTTGATTTGTTAGGTTTACTAAGTGGAAAGATTAAATTTAAAGTTCGGCAGAAAAATATTCTTTTAAGTTCATCAGGATACTTATCTAGATCTTTTAGTTATTGGGAACTGGAAGATATAAAATTTAAGCTAGATTTTACAGAAAGTACTTTACGTTCTTCAATTTACTCATCTGAAGGCTACATAGAAAAATTAATATTCAATAACAAGGGTTGTATAGAAGCTCAGGGAAATATAAATGCAAAAGTTTCTGATATATTTGGTCTATTTTCTAGAGAATTATTGCTGTCATCAAATTTAACTTGCAAAGATGATTCTCTTTATGGAACTTTTCAAGCTAAGGATAAAAGTGTTTTAAATGGTTATTTTTCTCTCAATGTTGATTCTTATTATAAAATGGAAGCCTATTCTCAGAAACTTGATTCAAAATTAAATGAATTAAGAAAACTAAAAATTAACCTTCAGCCTTCAATTAAATCTGAAGGCAGCTTGAGTGATCTTATTACTTCATTAAGCCAGTAATTTTTAAGTTTTAACAATAAAGATACAGATTCATGAAGACCTACTTTATTGTTTCTGGCGACAATGAATTATTACCAATGTAAAGTTAAATGCCATGTCCTACAAAGGGCATCGCTATTTATTAGAAAATTTCTTCTTAGGTCTTTTTTGATGCCAGGCCGCTTTACTTCTAGAAGGCTTAGTCTTTCCTGAGCTCTTGAAACTTCGCTGAGTTCTACCTTTACCTTTATTGCGTGATATAGGTTTTGGAGGTGCTGATCTTAAATTTTGTGTTGGCTCAAAACCTTGGATAATTTTGCGGGGAATTTCCTGCTTTAATAACCTTTCAATATCAGACAATAATTTATGCTCATCAGCACTTACCAGAGAAACAGCCTTTCCTTCTTGGCCAGCTCTAGCTGTTCTTCCTATACGATGAATATAATCTTCAGGCACATACGGAAGGTCAAAATTAACAACTTGTGGCAATAGATTAATATCAATACCTCTGGCAGCAATATCAGTAGCTACTAAAACCTGCGTTTTGGCATCTTTAAAGTCTTTTAAAGCTCTTGTTCTCTGAGCTTGTGATTTGTTCCCATGAAAAGCATTTGCATCTATACCCACTTTATTTAATTGACTAGCTAGTTTGTTCGCTCCATGCTTTGTTCTCGAAAAAACTAAAACCTGGAACCAACCTTCTTCTTTTATACAATGAGCTAGCAACTCCCTTTTTCTAGATTTATCTACTGGATAAATCACTTGTATGACTTTATCTGCAGTAGAATTGCTTGCAGCAACTTGAATTTTTTTGGGAGAATTGAGCAAATTATTAGCCAATGTCTGTATTTCTTTAGGGAAAGTAGCAGAGAAAAGAAGGTTTTGTTTTTTCTCTGGAAGGTATTTTAAAACTTTCTTTATATCTCGAATAAAACCCATATCTAGCATTCTGTCTGCTTCATCTAAAACAAATACCTCCAGTTCAGACAAATCCAAAGTTCTTTTATCCAGATGATCTAAAAGCCTACCGGGAGTCGCCACAACAATATCTACTCCTTTTTTAAGCTTATCAATTTGAGTTCTTATACTAACCCCACCATATAAAGTAGAAGTCCTGAATCTTAAATTTTTACCATAACTTCTAAAGCTATCGCCTACCTGAGAGGCTAATTCTCTTGTGGGTACCAAGACTAAAGTTCTTACCCTTCTTCTTTTGGACTCATCATTTTGTAGTCTCTGCAATATAGGCAATGCAAACGCCGCTGTTTTACCCGTACCAGTCTGAGCACCAGCCATAATGTCGTTACCTTGAAGAATTGAAGGAATAGCCTGCTGTTGGATCTCGGAAGGATCGGTATAACCCTTACTTTCAATAGCCTGTTTCAGCTCAGGAGAAAGACCTAAAGTGTTAAATGACATAGTAATTCCCTGCAAGCAAATAAGATTGAAATACTTGTCTAATTTTATGATTTATTGGAATAGAGAGACCATTATACTCTTAATCTCTTCCCACAGTATTAAACCTCTAAAAGAGTGATTTCTAAACAGTGGTTGAATTCAGACAGGTACAATTAAGTCCCTGTCTGAACAGTTTTCTTTTCTTAAAGCTTTTCTATTTCAGAATTTAGGTTTTAAGTTAATCGTCAAAGTCAGTAGCTTGCGTTTGATGAACTCCACCGTAATTAGCAGGTGAATAATGTTGGCTTTTTACAACCCATTTTCCATCTTCTTTTACCCAGTTCATTGTCACTCTAGTTCTGTAATCAGATGATTTACCTCCAGCTTCTACCATACCTTCTGCATAGAATCTCACGTAAACCACATCTTCAGAAAGTTGTATGGCTTTTGGATAAAAAACTTTGGTCACTCCTCCTTGATTCGATTTCTTCCATTGCTGTACTGAAGAGATTTGTTTGGGTTTGTGGAAACTGCCATCCGAATTAGTGCCATAAGTTCCTGACTTGCTTTCTAGGGCTACGACGGTTTTATAGTCTTCACTATTTCTAGCTTCAAAGTATTGTTGCAACGAAACCAGAACATCTTGCTCCGATTTAAGATGCCCATCAGCACTTAACGCTGAAAAAAATAATAGACCAAAAAGTAAAGTAATGTATTTCATATATCCTCCTTAATGAAATTTCTTTCAAGCTTAACAAAAAAAATCTATTTACTCGAGATAAGTAATAAGGGACTCGGTGCATCAACTGTCTCACCGCCAAGATGGTATAGCGCCAATGATGATAAACCTTATAGCTTAAGGTGGATGTCAAAAACCCTATAATAAAAAATTAAGACTGGTGGTTAGATTATTGGGTCAATTGGAGTAGGACAAGGTGCTTCTTTTTGTATCAATTCAGCAGCCAATAAACAAAGGTCTTCTCTATACAGCTCTGAATAGATTTGTACTCCAGTTGGTATACCGTTATCAACACCCATTGGCAGTGCAACGGAAGGCAAACCGAGACAGTTACCGGGAGCTATAAATGCAAAACTTTGTCTTAGTGTTTCAATGCCCATTTCAGGATCAAGATCAGTATCGATAGGCCAAGGTAGATTTGCCCAAGTTGGTCCTATGCACACTTGATAGTCGGTTAAAAAAGCAGACCATAAGCGTCTGAGTCTTCTTCTTTCTATTAAGGCTTGATCCAGGTTTAGATCATTAGATAAAAAAGGCTCAGCAAAACGATGTAGGTAAGCTGCTGTTTCGGGCTTGAATGCTTCATCGGGCATTGCATCAAGCATTCCACTGTTTAAAACAGTTCCCCAAATCTCATAGACTCTTTCAACTTCTGGTGCTTCCACTTCTTCAATTGACCATCCGTTGTTGGACAGTATAGATCCTGCTCTGTCGATTTCTCTTTTGGTTGCATCTGGGAGATTAAAGTTAGCAATTTCTTTTACCAATGCCGCTTTGGGTTTTTCAGGAATCGGTCCTGATAATGGAGTGTTCACTGACTGGGGATCATCAATATGCCTCCCAGCCATTATTGACAAACCGGTTCTTAAATCTTCCACCGACCTTGCCATGGGGCCATCGGATAAAAAGGCACCAGAAATTCCCATGTCTATAAAGCCTTCTATTGAATTTACAAAAGGAATACGGCCGATAGAAGGATTGAGTGAAGCAATCCCGCAACAGTAAGCTGGATTTCTTAAAGAGCCTCCAATGTCATTACCTAAACCAAAAGGACTCATTCCTGTAGCTATCGAAGCTGCCTCTCCGCCGCTTGAGCCACCAGGCGTCAGAGCTTTATTCCAAGGATTGAATGTTCTTCCTCTCAATGGATTGTCAGTATCAAGACGCATGCCCATCTCGGGTAGATTTGTTCTGCCGATTGGTATTGCTCCTGCTCCAAGCATGCGGTCTACTATGGGTGCGTTTCTTGGGGGCATGGATTCAGCTAAAAGAGGAATTCCATTGGTTGTGGGAGTTCCCATAAAATCTATGTTCTCTTTTATTGTAAAAGGGACTCCGTGAAAGGGTCTCTTTCTATCTTCTTCACTAGCAGAGTCTGCTTGATCTGCCAGTTTAAGGGCCGATTCTTCTAAAGTCAGAGTGATTGCATTAATACCTGGATTCACCTCTTTTATTCTATTGAAATGGGCTTCAACTATTTCCTTGCTTGAGGCTCCTTTTGAACGAACTAACTCTGCCAATTCGGTTGCACTTTTTTTACATAATCTGTTCATAATAAATTTCCTTTTTCTTACTATACTGATTTAAAAGAAGATTAAAAAGATATGCTTCTGAACAAGGTTGCAGTGTCTCCGCCATGCCCTGATGGAACGCTCAATTTAGTTCTGTTTTTAAGTATCTTCTCAGCGTTGGCCGGCAATTCAGTGCTAATGTCAGCTAAATATGCCCTCGTTATTAGAGCAGATGAGTCAAAAGTTAATGTTAAGACTATGGGCTTTTCATAGACGCCCACCAATCTAATGGCAAAGAAATCATCTGAAAAATATCTGCTAAGTACCGCTTCATACTCAATCTCATTCAATTTAAATTTTCTTAGTTGAGAATTTGCAGGGACTGCGAGAAGCAATTTATCTGCAGCACGCAAACTTCGTATTTCTATTTCTATTTCTCGTTGATTGTTTTTAATAGATTCATTTAATATTTTAAAATCAGGCTTTTGCCAATTCGTTGGTAACGTTTCTGCCCAATTACTCGAAGTTCTGTTGGTGTAAGGCAATAAAGCTTTTCTGCTTTGTTGAAAATCTAATGAAGATTTTAAGTTCTCACTAATGGGGTTTTGACTTTGAAGGTTATAGGTGGCAGTGCCTGAGTCTAAATTTTCAATGTAATTAATATTGACGTGTTGAGGACGCCATTCCGTATAAAGAGGTTTATAAGCAACTATGGATAAGGAAACTATTATTCCTACAAGAGAAACAACCATTCCTTTTTTTAGATTTATACCATGCAAAAGAGGGCTTAAGGCAATTGCGTACAAACCAATCAGCGGAAGCACGACAAGGATAAGTCTGTAACCTTGGCTTTGCTCTAGGCTATAAATTAGACCTAGGGTTGAAGGAACGGCAAATACTAACGTACCAAGTAGGGCAAAAGCCTTTAAATCTGGTTTTATAAATCCTGCGACACTTAAAAAAACTCCAGCCATCAGAGTAGGGATAATTAGTAGGTTTGCAGCATCGGGCAAGAATAATACACACAAGAATGACAAGACCCACCAAAAAATCCAGACCCCAATTACCTGATCAGTCTGATTAACAAAACGATTTATTAAATTAATAGCGATCAATGCTCCTAGTGACGTAGAAGATATCAAAAGTAATCTATAAGGAAGATCAATACCTGGCCAACTTATTACGGTTCCTGTTATTAGCTCAACAAACTTAAACCCTAAGAATCCAAATAAGATAGTGCTTAAGAGTATTGCCGGAGAAAAAAGGAAACCAAGGGAAATTCCTTTAATCGAAGGTTTTAGTTTAAATGAGCCTAGGCCTATTAGAAAAAGACTTAAAAGAATTAGGAAGTAGCTATTTGAAGAGGCCCAATGACTCCAAATTCCATAGATTGTACCTCCATAGACAACGTTATTGCCTAGTTCATCAATGTCCATATCAGCCAATGTTCTGGTTAGCGGCAGCATATTTTCGCCGTGGTGTTGGATGGTTCCAAGGTCTATATTTTCTAAGTTGTCATTGGGCGAGTGGTAGTGATTCCTCTCACCTGCAAAAGCAAAATCCATGCCATCAACGCCTGCTCGCATAACAACGCTAAAGTCAGTGTCATTGGGCATTCTTTTAAATATCTCTTTAACAAAAGAAAATCCATAAGGACTTCCCGATGATTCAGAATAAGCATTAATGAGTAATTCATTGGCTTCGGTTGTTCTCAATATCATGCTGCCGCCTTTGGTGCCGCTACCTTCAAAATTTAATAGTAAATCAATGGTTTTAGCTAAAGGGTGTTGTTTAAAGAATGCTTCAGCACCAAGCAAACCTGCCTCTTCTCCGTCAGTAAAAATCAGCATTATAGAGTTCTTGAAAGGGGCATCTAGGAGGAGTGCTCTAGTGGTTTCTAAGATGGCTGCTACTGCAGCACCATCATCTCCAGCTCCCGGTGCCATTTCTACAGAATCATAATGAGCCATTAGAGCAATTACTGAGTCTTTGTCTGAACCTGGGATAGTGGCTATGATATTTTCAACGGGGGCACAATTATTAAACCTTGATCCGCAAGCCCAAGTGCGCTGTTCTTCAAAAGAAACACCAAGCTTATTAAGTTCACTAGTGATTCTCTTTTTTACCTCCTTATTTAGTTTTGACCCAACCGGATGTGGTTTATTTTCTGATAATAAATTTTCTAATATTTGGTAAGCCCTAGCTCCAGAGAATTCATCGTCTGGTGCAGATGCAGGTATAACTTCGGGTGACTGAAGTGAATAAAACTGGAATATAAATAAAAGGAAGGTAAGTATTATGCTAAAGGCTGGAATGAACAGTTTATTTTTAGTCATAATCTTACGAGTTCTAGTTATTTCTTGCATAGTGAGTCCATAACATAACCTAGAATTAAATTAATAATATTGACTATACTAGATTTTTATTTTTTTAATTAGGGTAACTTTATCTCCACTAGTTTTAGATGGCTTATATTTTCCAAGATTGATACTAAAAGAGTATAGTTAATTGTGGAAAAGATTTTTTTACTTTTTTTATTAGTGGTATTTATTTCAGGTTGTGGTGGAGGGAGTAGTAGTCCTCAATCTATTCCTGAAATTCCAACCCCAACGCAATTACCCGGCCTACTTGTCCAAATAAAAACAGAGAATGATTTAGTAGATTCAGTAAAGCGTGGTTTTAAGGATGAACTTGCGTTAGGGGTGGTCAGTGTTCCACTAGAGTACTACAAGTCTCACTTCACCACCTCTTACACCCTTGAGTCTAATGTAGATGAGCATGACTACGTAAAATATGATGGTGAATATTTATACATTGCACCTTCTAGGAGTTTGGAATGCTGTTTTGTTTTAAATTCTCCAATTACAAATTCTAGTTCTGAAGGTTCTTCTATAGATTCAGAAAAATCTATAAGGATCATGTCAACAGATCCCGCAACGGCCGGTATTACACAAGTAGGAAGTATTCCTCTTGAAGACGATAACAGTATTGAAGGCTTGTACTTAAATAACGACAGATTGGCGTTAATAAATAGTAGCGGGTGGTGGGGAAGATGGGGTAACTCTTTCGAGACCTTGGATTCTTGGGTTAACCAAAGTGTTGGCTTTAAAATTTATAATTCAACTAATACTGAGTCACCAGAAAAATTATGGGAGATGGAAGTAGAAGGAGGTTTTGTTAGTAGTCGAAAGGTGGGTAACAAAGTTCATCTAGTAACTCGACATACACCTCAAGTTGAAGGTTTAAAGTATTTTGTGAGCGATTCAGCTACTTATCTAAACAATGAGCAGCTGATAGACGCTTTAACCATTGAAGACATATTACCCAAATTTAAAATTAATGGCATTGAGAGAGAAATTCTGCAAGCAGACTCATGCTATGTAACTGACGTAAATCATGAACTAGCACCCGCTAATACCGGAAGTCCGATCTTAACAATAATTTTGGCTATAGATATAGAAAACCCCTCTATAGTTAGTGCTGTTTGTTATAACGAATCAACTAATGGAATTTATGTTTCTGAGAATTCTATTTATTTAACACAAGGAGATTATACAGATGGTAATGAGCCTAAAACTCTTGTTCATAAATTTTCTATTGGCTCTTCAATTATGTATGGAGGATCTGGAAAGATAGACGGTTATATAAGTGGAGGATCAAATAGAGACTTCAGGATAAATGAGCATGAGGGATTTCTTCGTTTAGTTACTACCAAACTGGAGAGGTTTACTGTAGCGACAAACACATATCCTTTTAGTGCCGTAAGAAGTGTATTTGATCATAGCCTCTTTATTTTGAAGAAGACAACGGGGGAGCTCAATTTAGAGACTATAGCTTCTCTTCCTAACGCAAGACAGCCCGAACCTATAGGCAAACCTGATGAAGATCTATACGGTGTTCGTTTCTTGGGAGATCGACTTTATTTAGTCACTTATGAGAGAATCGACCCTTTATATGTACTAGATTTATCTGATCATTACAATCCCATAATTACTGGCGAATTAGAGGTAAAAGGCTTTTCTGATTTTCTCCATCCAGTTAATGAAGACCTACTTCTTGGTCTGGGAGCAGATGAAAATGGCTTAGTCAAATTAGAGCTATTTAATGTAGAAAATCTAAATAATCCTTTTTCTCTTGATTCTGTATTGCTAGGACAAGGTGCAGACTGGAATTATTCAGAGGCAAGGTATAACCGTAAAGCTTTTACTTATTTAAACCACAGTACTGAGATAGATAAATTTACAGTTCCAGTTTCTTCAAGTTTCTATAACAATGAAACAGGCTATAGAACAGAAGAAAATCTATATTTATTTGAGATATTAGATAAAAATTTACCTTCATCTGCATCAATAAATTCAGTGGGGGCTATTTCATCTTCCAATAATACTAATGACGGGTATTGGTCAGCAAATATATTTAGATCTATTTTACATAATGATGCGGTTTATTTTATCGTTGATGGTTATGTTTGGTCTGCTTTATGGTCTGCACCATACAACCAATCAGGTCCACATTAGTTTAATAGCAGAGGTACAAGGTTCCATTTTTAACCAGAAGTTCCACTAGGTATAGGCTAACTAAACTGGTTTTAATTGTAATAATCCTTTTAGGTTTGACACAATTTTATTTATTATTTTTAATAAAGACATGAAGTTTAGGATTTTAATATTTATTTTCATTCTACAAGGATGTGGCGGCGGTTCATCTTCAGTTGATGAACCAATAGTCAGTTCTTCGTCTACAAATAATAGTCAAACATCAGGATGTTCTGTAGCTGTGAATACTCAGGAAGGATATACATGGCCAGCTTTAAATTGGGAAATTGCTTCTCCTGAAACACAGGGAATGTGCCCTGATCAGATTAATGAAGCTATAGAGTATGCGTTTCAGTCTGATAACTATACGGGCTCAGTTATGGTTATAAGAAATGGATATATTGTTGCTGAGCAATATTCAAACAATAGGTCTTCAACAGATTTAGTTACAAGCTGGTCTGTAGCTAAGAGTTTTACAAGCATGCTGGTTGGATTGGCTATAGAGGATAGCTTAATCAATTCACTTGATCAGAAAGTTTCTGATTTTATCAACGAATGGAAAAGTGGAGAGAAAGAGGTAATTACCTTGCGTCAGTTGATGAATGTACAAACAGCACTTGAATTACTAGACGGAGGCGATCTTTACAACGCAGACGATCAGCTACAGATTTCCATAGACAGGAATCTGATTGGAACGCCTGGGGAAAAACTCTATAGCTATTCTAATTCAGATGTTATGTTGGCAGGTCACGTTGTTGAGCAAGCTTCTGGAACGAATCTTCAAGAATATTTAGATTCAAGAATAGCGGGAACGATCAGATTTACTGGTGAGTGGTGGAAGGATAATACTGGAAATACAATGGCCTACTGTTGTTTAGATTCGACTCCTAGAGATTTTGCCCGTTTTGGCTTATTATTTTCTAGAAATGGCGTGTGGGAAGATCAACAACTTATTCCTTCATCTTGGGTATCTGAATCTACAACTAAGGCGTTAGAGGGTGAATATGGTTTTTATTGGTGGCCTGCTGGCAATAATGGATATAGTGCACTTGGCGTACAAGGACAAATTATCTCTATTTATCCAGAAGAGGATCTGGTTATTTTGAGATTTAGTTCTTATACAAGAATGGGGGATGGGAGTGCCATAAGGAAAGGGAATAATTATCATTCTACTCAAGAGCCAATGAATTTTGATAATAGTATTTTTTTAGAGAAAGTATTTTCTTCTATAGAGAA
>Ga0105349_10000209_pt1 | contig 21834 bp, 17 predicted proteins | sample EN1Hudseemescosm_FD_83661 | JGI IMG/M metagenome (GOLD analysis project Ga0105349, IMG submission 83661) | Methane-oxidizing microbial communities from mesocosms in the Hudson Canyon - EN1B Hudson Canyon | ecosystem: Environmental > Aquatic > Marine > Cold seeps | place: Hudson Canyon...
CCTTGGATCAGCCTAGTCTTGGCCATCAGCTTCGCTCTATACGGCCTCATACGAAAACAAGTGGAAGCGTCTGCAGAAGTCGGCCTGGCTATCGAAATGACCATTCTCTTCTTCCCGATGTTGATACTTCAAATTTATCTCGCTCAAGGAGGCAACACTGTCTTCTTGAATTCAGACGACATGACACTTGGGCTCATCTTTGGGGGATTTGTCACCGTTGTACCTTTATGGCTTTTTTCAAGAGCAGCCCGAAAATTACGCCTAACAACAGTGGGATTAATGCAATATCTCGCCCCTACGGCTCAGTTAATGGTCGCTATTTTCTATATCGGCGAAGAAGTAGGAACGAAGTGGATCACTCTGTCCTTGATTGCACTAGCTATTTCGATTTACAGTGTGGATTCCATTCGGGCCTCCCGCAGCGAGACACTCGATTGTTGAGATTTCTGAGCAGTTCGAGATTCATAGTTTTCCCAAAGAGCTCTGTTTCTTGGCTTCGTAAAATGACCCTACATAGCCATCGCCTCCACTGGCGGTCTTGAAATGGAGCAAGAGCTTGTCCGGATCAAAAATTTCCTCTTCAGAACTCACAACTCCCATTTTTGCAGATAAAGTCAAAGAACATGTTCATAAGACTGTTGTTGGACAAGAAACCGTACTTGAACGTGGCTTAATATCGCTACTGACGGGTGGCCACCTTCTTCTTGAAGGAGTTCCTGGCACAGCAAAAACCCTTCTTGTTCAATCACTAGCCCATGCTATCGATCTAAAGTTTGGGCGAGTTCAATTCACCATTGATCTTCTTCCCTCTGATATCGTTGGTTCAGAAATTCTCGACAAGGACTCCGGAGATTTCAGAACTCATAAAGGTCCCATTTTCACGAACTTGTTACTAGCGGACGAAATCAATAGAGCCTCTCCAAAGGTTCAATCAGCATTACTGGAAGCGATGCAGGAAAGAAAAGTTACTATTGGAGATAACACATACACTCTCCCTAGTCCTTTCTTGGTCATCGCAACACAGAACCCTGTAGAGCAAGCAGGAACCTTTGAACTTCCAGAAGCACAGCTCGATCGCTTCCTTCTGCGTCACCGATTGACCTATCTTGAACCTGATGACGAATCGGAAGTCCTCAAAAGATCTCTAAAGTTAAAGCTACGACGATCTGAAGATGGTGGAGCCATGCCGATGTCAGCATTTGATGCCATCGACAAAAACTCTCCTCTTCAAATTAGCAACTTGACGACCGCCATGGAGCAAGTGCTAGAAGTTCATGTCAGTGATGTCTTCGTGAGACATTGCGTTGATCTTGTCAATAAAACAAGAAGCCACAAAGACATCGAATTAGGAGGATCTCCACGAGCCGGGATTTCCTTGGTGACCGCTTCTCGAGCCAGAGCATTTCTTCATGGTCGCGACTATGTAGTCCCCGAAGACATTTTCGCACTCGCTGAAGATATCCTTCTGCACCGCATTCGTCTCTCATATGAAGCGGTTGCCCGTGGACGACGTGGTGAAGATGTTCTCGCTGAAATTTTAGATCAACTGGCCTGAGGGGAGTTCTCGAAATGGGAACAGGTATAGCCCTCCCCCCACCAGAAGCTCTCGGTCATCACGAGTTCGAAATGGTGGTCCGCAAACTCGCCAATGACCTCGCTCATGGTGCCGATGAAAGCATCTTTGTCGGTAGCGGACTGGAATACGCCCAATCGAGGCCCTATGAAGCTGGAGACTCTATCCAGTCCATGGACTGGAAAATCAGCGCTCGTACAGGCACACCTTTCGTCAAAGAATACGACACACTCAAGCGAGTCCCCGTCCAGATCGTCGTCGATACCTCTGGATCTATGGTCGCGAGTTCCGGCTCTCTTTCCAAATATGCGATGTCTACTTGGATCGCGGCTGCGATTGGCCTAGTAGCGCAGCGGAGAATGAGCCCGACTCGGCTGATCGGAGGCGGTACTCGAAAGCTTCCATCACAAACAAGCCTCTCGCGGGGCGCACTGCAACAAGCGATGGAGGCTTTACGCCATCCTGATGCTGGCGAAAAAACCCGCATCGCAGATGCCCTTGATTGGGTTCGCGCAACCACGCTTCAGCGCTCAGTAGTCTTCGTTCTTTCTGATCTCCATGATCCAGAAATCATCGATGCTTGTCGTCGTCTTTCACAAGGACATGACGTGGCTGTTATCGAATTTCAAGATCCCGTCGAAAGTGGTTTGACCCATGGCGGCTTTTACCGTGGCTCCGAAGCAGAGACCGGCCAAACCTTTCTGGGAAGTTCAAAAACAGGTTGGGGCATTGATTCCAATAAGGGACGGCGCGGAGAACTGGCAGAGGGCGGCATCGACCATCTGCTTTTAAAATGTGATCAAGATTTCATTTCACCCGTGCGCCGCTTCCTCAGCGATAGGGGACAAGGATGATTCAGAAACCACCTCTTTGTATGTCGTGGATCATCGCCGTCTTCTGTGCGCTCTTCTGCATAGTTTTCGGCTCTCTGCCTATACTGGGCAACGATGCTCTTTCCGAAAGCAGCGTTGGCATCGAAGGGCAATTCGATTACCCATGGCAGGGTGACACCCTGGAGATTGCACCACTCTCTGAGAACTCGGCAGTCATCGTGAGAATCGCCAATATCACAGAAGATGGCGAAGTCACAACTTACGATATTCGTTGGTTGGCTCTGCTTCCTGGTGACCACGATCTCTCAATTTTCTTTCGGCATGGTGAAAATCGACCCGCAAAACTAGCACCGATGCGAGTATTCGCGGATTCACTTCTCGGCTCGAATCATGAAGGCAGCCTGACAAGAATTCCGGGGACGCTTTCTCCTATCATCGATTTTCCCGCTTGGGTTCTGTGGGCCATCGTCGTGTTTTGGCTTCTTCTTCCACTCGCCGTTATCGGTATTCTGCGCTGGCTAAAACCCCCACCGCCGGTACTTATCGTGGAACCACCCCTCTCCATTGCAGATAAGTTGCGGCCCTACGTAGATGCCGCTCTGTCAGGAGATCTTGATACCGAAGGCAAAGCAGCTTTAGAGCGACTACTTCTAGCATTCTGGCGTGACGATTTGCAGTTGGGGTCTTTCCGTCATGCGGAGGCACTACAAGCGATGCGCAAACACGAGGTTGCTGGTGAGTTGATTCTCACTGTCGAACGCTGGCTACACTCCGGCAAAGAGACGAACGCTGACACCGATCAAGTGGATCAACTTTTGCAACCTTACAAGAGCATGCCCATTGACGAGGCGGCCCCAGAGTGAGTTTCATGCACCCCTGGATTCTGGTTTTCTGGTTGGTGCCCGTGTTCCTGCTTCTATGGGAAGCATTCAGGGAAGGCCCCCGGGTATCAATCCCTATTGACCATCGTAAACATTCCAAGAGATTCTGGCTCGGCAAGGTTCTTTGGACGAGCTCCTCACTCCCGCACTTCCTATTGTTAGTGGGAATCGCCGTCGTCGCCGGCCCCCAGTTCATGGGCGAACCGGAGAAGAAACGGGAGATCTCTAACATCGAAATCTGCCTCGACGTTTCTGGGTCGATGGGCGTATCGATGTCAGATGGCAAGCTACGAAGCGATGCTGCGGTCGAAAGTATTCAATACTTTTGCAAGATGCGCGAAGGGGACGCCTGTGGCCTGACCATCTTCGGTGGAGAAACCATCAGATGGACTCCGTTAACTCGTGATTTGGCAGCGATCTCCCTCGCAGCCCCCTTCATCGATCCTCAGCGATTACCTCCTCATATGAATTCGACACGTATCGGATTGGCCCTCGAATCATGCCTCGCCACTTTATCTAAAGTAGATGAAGGGGATCGACTCATCGTGCTCTTATCCGATGGATTTTCTTCTGATCTTGGTGGTGGCGCTGCCCGACAAATCGGCCAAGAGCTTTCTAAGTACAATGTTGCTCTCTATGCCATCTTTATCGGTGACGGTGCCGCTCCTGGTCAGCTGTATGAAGTAGTCTCGCAAACTGAGGGCGAAGTCTTCGCCGTTTCAGACAGTGCCGGGCTTGAGCGAGTCTTCAACCACATCGATGAAATGAAACCGGCACGCCTAAAGCCAGCAGGATCTCGCCCCATCGAAGACTTCTCAGTTTTCGCATGGAGCGGACTCGGACTTCTCGGCCTCCACCTGCTGCTATTCCTACGTTGGAGGATTACGCCATGGTAGTTGAAGACGCTATCGAAGCATTGATCTACCAAGCCGCCATCATCGGTTTTTTCTGCGCATTGATCACTGTCTTCGGTGAATGGCTGCACGCACGAAGAGTCCAGGAGACCCGCAACCTCACCTTCGGACCGGATGGCCCACGTAGCTGGACACGCATCGCACCGCTACTTAGAGTCTTAGCCTCACTCCTCATCGGTTTTTCTCTTTGGATCTTGGCACATCTAGAATCGAAGCCTCCTGAGATCGATCCATCTAAGGAACCATCTCAGCACTTGCTGATCGCTCTAGACGTATCACCCAGCATGTACCTAGAAGACTCAGGACCACAACGAAACATCCGGCGAGGGACTCGTGCTTCGGAAATTCTAGAAGCAGTCTTTCAGCGACTCGACATGTCGCGAACCCGCGTTTCTGTCGTCGCCTTCTATACCGATGCATTTCCTGTAGTTCTAGAATCCTATGACATCAATGTCGTCAATAATGTCCTCAACGGCTTGCCGATGGAGTTTGCTTTCAACCCTGGTAATACGGAGTTGCAACAAGGTGTTGAAAAAGCCCTGGGGTACGCAAAAGCATGGCCACAAGGAAGCACCACAATGATCGTTGTTTCTGATGGTGACACCGTGAGTGGCTCTCTACCCGCAAGGTTACCTCTATCTATTTCTGATGTTCTCGTACTTGGGGTCGGCGATCCCCACAAAGGTTCATCAGTTGCGGGAAGAACTTCACGACAAAATATCCAAGCACTACAACGGCTTGCGATCCGACTCGGCGGCATCTATCACAATGCCAATACCCAACACTTGCCAACGTCTGTAGTGCGCAGTCTCGCGATGGCTGTTCCTAGTGTCGAAGATCAATCCCTCTTGAGAGATCTTTGCGTCGCTGGCACCGGCATCGGAACAGGAATCCTCTCTTTTCTTCCTCTACTGCTCGCCAAACTAGGTCGCAGAAGCACTCGTAAGGAAACTGCGGCCCTTTCCACCTAAACCCACTTCTACCATCGATCTCTTCGGTGATAACTGCTATGATGAGTTATACAAACGAGCACTTCCGAAAGGACACGTCATGGATAAAAGAAAAGCCTTCTGGACAATGTGGGCTGTGATTCCCGTTCTCGTCGCTATTTGGTGGTTCGGGCCCGGACAAGAACTTCAAGCCCGAACACGTCTCTCTTCCATCATCGATGAGGCGAGAACCTGCATAGAAGCCGAAGACTGGGAAAAAGCAGTCGAGTTGTATCAGCAAGCCATTGGAGACGTCCCCTCAGACGATGAACAAGCGCTCCTATGGTTACGTTTGCAAACCAGTCATGCAGAGTTCATGTCTGGAGATACATGGGCTGGAATCTCCTCCATGGAAGAAGTCATGAACGAAGCGGGACAGAGCCAACCCGAACTTGCTCGAGAGGCACGAGCCAAAATCGCTGCCGCCCAATATTTTGCAACTTGGAAACTTCGTCTCGAAGGAGCCGAGCCAGACGTCTGGAAGCCAGAAGCTGAAAAAGCACGTCAGCACTTCCGCCTTCTCGCAGAAGATGCGGAGAGCAACAATCTCGCAGGCGCAGCCGACTTGAAGAAAAACGTCGAGTCTGTCATTTGGCTTGAACAGATGGATCTCGCAGAACTCAAAGCGCTACCTTTACCTGGTGGCTGCTGACAGGGTACTGGGCTCCTCGGTTCGAAGGGCGATAACGGCAAACCGCAAGTCAGTGATAGTCGTGGGAAATCCAACAATGTCGGAGCCTCTAGGGCTCGTGCGACAGGTGGAGGCTCCTGAGTTCAGGTTGTTTGATTTTGATAAAATAAAGACCCCCGCAACCCTGAGGTTGCGGGGGTCTTTTGTTGCATTGATGACCAATGTCGGCGAACCTATATAAATCTCCTGTTTCAGTCGCACCTGATTTCCCGATTGAGCTGAAAGCCCCTAAAAAAGCTCAATAGAAAGAACACCGATGCCAGCTAAATTGCGCTCTGTGATCCTGATTCAATTTTCAATCCTGTTCGTAACATTGTTTCTCATACCAGCAGGGCTCTCTGCCCAATGCGGCGGTGCCTTACCGCTGGTGCCGGTTCAACGTGTTCAGCCTATTCAGCCCGCCACAATCAACCTAATCACGCCTGGCCTCAATCAGGGTCAGATCTTTATCTTCGATGAAGATGGTCAGCCAGTCATCGTCGCCCCTTCAGAGGTAGAAGAAATTCCGCAAACCTCTAGTATCTCGAAAGAAGCTGTTGACGAAAATGACTCCCTCAAATCCGCAATCGAAAACTTGTCTCTCTCTATAAAAACAGCGGAGCAATTAATTCAGGCCAAGCAAAAGTTGATCCTTGAGCCCGAGCTTGTCCCTGATGAAAACGCCAAGATTTCAGAAAAGGTGGAGTATCTCAAAGTACTCATCAATGCCTCCGACTGGGAAGCAATGGCGGCCCTCATCGCTACCGAGGAAGATTGTGATCACTGCCTCGATGTGGTCATAAGGAAGTTAGCCCCGATCGATCGATCCTGTACTCCACGAGACATTCTTCGCTTGCTCGCCTTGAGAACTTCTACCCTCGACAGAGAGACCCTAAAAAGTTTGGGCCAACTCTTAAAAAGAGCCCGAACTAAAGGCAGTACAGCCCATTTGGTGCGGAAACTCGACGAAGGATTGCCATTCATTGGGGGAAGTGACTCAGCGACGCGGGGCTTGGCCTGTGAACTGTTAATCGAAGCAGGGCTTCCCAAGGAAACACTGGGATTCATGGCCCCCCTGCCAGAAGACGGCGTTGCACCCGCCGACCTAAAATATCAACATGCCGTTTACCATGTTGCGGTTGTCACAGATTCAAATAGTAGCGAGCTGAATCGGCGCAACTCTTCAATTCTAGCTGCAGATTTACTGACTGAAATATTCTCAAACTCGACGATAAAATCTGAACTACGTACCCGTTCTCTTACCGCGTTTTTAGAGTTACTTCCAAATCTGGACGAAGAGTGGAAGCAAAACTGGTTTAGTACTGCATTTTCAGCTCAGACTGGATCCATAAATCTTCTAGTTTTACGACTAATTGAGCAACATGCGCTCTTATCAAAAAACAGAAACGTGCCGGCAGCGGATCTCTTAAAAGTACTGCGGTCTTTACATGAGATTGCAAACAAGCTTGTACTTTTGGAAAGCGGCTCAGATCAGAGAGCTGACCTTTTCAATAACATTGCTCAGGTTTACATCATTGAAATGAATAAATCTCTAGGCACTTCGAACCGTGCCGCAGGAATAAGTCGCAAAAACAGCTCGATTAAACTTCCAGATCTTGCGCGTATCTGCCCCGATACGGCATGGTTAGCAGCAGTCTCACCCGGCATTCGACAACCTCTTGCCAATAAGTCGATTCAGGTTCTAGCGAACCAAGACGACCCCAAAAAGGCCCTGGCTTTCGTAACCTACAGTTGCACCGATAACTCGATGGACCCTAATGAGTTATCTGCGGGCCTGATCGAATCCTGGTCCATGAACCTTGACCCCAACAGGCCCGACGAAGACTTCTTTGAAAGAAGATTCGTCACCTCTTCAGGTGTCTACTACCCAAGCATGATGGGGCAAGCCAGCGCACCTCTTACACGCTCAAAGCAACGCAGAAGCCTTAAACAACTTGCAGATGTACTCTTGGAGTTCAAGAAGCTCGGCCTTGAAGATCTTGATTGGCCCGGTTTGGTCAAGGCATTCACCGTGAGCCACAGCAGAGCTGAGGTCTATCGGAACGAAGATATCGAAAGAATTTTTGGGCCTATTGCTGACTTAGATCCCGAAATATCTATCGAACTCGCTCGCAGTCTTTGGAAGAGGCTACAAAGAAACTGGCGCGACCCATCCGTTCAAAAAGCTGCGGGAACTCGCAGAACTACAAAAGAGATTCAGCAGGAAGTCGAAAGAGGCTATTCGTTGGGTCAGATCCTCTGTGAATCGGCACTGAACAAAGAAGAAGAGTCATGGAACGCCCGCGTTATCAGCGCCAACTTGTTCTTTGATCTTGGAGAATTTTGGCGAGAGCTAGATCCTGATCTCGAGAGATACATCCCACAGCGCGAAGCCGCTTTCTCGAACTACCTTGAAGCCAGCACTCTCTATGTCGATCAATTGAAGTTGGGAAAACAGTCGACGAGCTCTCTTCTTTTTCTTCAATGGTTCACCACCGCATTAGGCGCCAGCGAGTTAAGCTTTTTAACGGTGACGACCAGCCCTGAAAATGATCAAGTACTCAAAATAATTGAAGTCTTTGATAGCCTCGACCCCCTCCAAAAATTCGCTCATATCGAACAATTCTCTTCAGCGGTAGAAGGCGCCATCGCACGCGTTCCCGCAGATCTTCGATCGCGATTTGTCAGACACGCCATGCGCATCATCCGTCATCACCCGGCTGGCACCGGCACAAAAAGATTGGCATTACTTTACGACGATCTTGAATCAGAAGTGGAATTCCACTGCCAGATCGATGGCAGCTCCGATGTAGGGGTAGACCCTTTTGGACTCCACTTGGCACTGAGATACACAGATGCTCTCGATCGCGAATCAAAAGGCTTTGATATTTATCTTCGCAATCAGGTATATATCCCTCTTGCTCAACAGCCCATGGATTACAAAGATGATCTTGAAGGTCGCATACGAGAAGCTTTCTCGGAGCATTTTGAAATTGTGGCGATCCAGTTCAACGACCCTAACTTTAAACCCTATTCTTTTAATCGTCCCGGGTGGATGGAGAAATCTTTCGCCTACGTCATCATGAAAGCAAAAGATGCATCCGTGGATCTTATCCCAGAAGTTCGCATTGATTTAGATTTCGAAGACGGAACCAATGGTTCTGTAAGAATTCCTGTCACCTCTCCGATCATTCCTATAGTTGCCTCGACTGAGAGCATTCCTCGTCCTATACATGGCACCCAGCAGGTTGAGATGACCCTCGACGACAGGGAACTTGAAAAAGGCTATTTGTCTCTCGAAATATTGGCTGACGGCCTTGGCGTAATACCTCCACTAGACGTTCTTGTCCCAGGATTAAATCAAGCTTTTGCTGATTCTGGATTTATTCCTGCAGAAGCAGACGCGCTACTTGATAACGGATTAAACATCACAGAGATGCACGACGATCTTCTCACCTCTGTCGCTCATGCATCGCCTATTGTGGCGAAAACAGAACGCTCTTGGACTCTTCGCTTTAACCAAGATAATTCTACGCTCCCGAAAACTAATTTTTCATTCCCACTGGTCTCATCGGGTACAGAAAGAATCTGCAAAAAATACACTGATTTCGACATCGTCGAACTAGATTCTTCCCAAGTCACACTGCAAGTCACCAAAGCCTCGTCATGGCTCTGGTGGACATTTTTCGCAAGTCTTCTCGCTCTTGGTACAGGTTGGCTCTTCCTCAGAAAGCCCGTAGAAGAATTCAATGATTCCTCAAAAGTAGAACTGCCATCTCAACTCAGCGGGCTCAGTCTTGTTCACTTCCTTCGTCAACTTGAAAGTAAACAGTTGATCAACAGTGACCGCCTCAATGAGCTTCATGCTGATATCCAACTCATTGAATCGACCCACTTTTCGCAACATCCCGCTGAAGATATGGACAATCCAAGCTTGGAAACTATTGGCGGGAAATGGCTAAATGCGGCGAATGCTTAGCCATTTAAAGGAAATATTTTTTTGAATAGAACATTCAATGCCTTGACCTGCCTGTCTAACCTGACAGTTTCACACCCCAGTTTATACGCCTCTTGAGATTGCTCGCCGAGATCACATATTAACTATCGGTATTTCTCGACCTTCCTAAATGTTGAGATTCCGCATCATAACTGGGTATTTAATGGTTCTGTGTTATTCATTCTGTATATCAGTTCTAAGTCCAATATGAAGAGTTTACATAAATCAATTAATCGAGATCCATCGATATTATTAACCCACCAACTTGGTGTTGAAACGATCCGTGATCACCGTATTCTTGAGTTATCAAAAGGTTGTGGTTTGGCTTCCCCTGAACGAAGCTCCACTGATCTTGTTTATTATCATGAGAGAAACTCAGGAGGTTATCGGAGTTTGACTAGCATTACTCACAGTCTCCGACGGCTTAACGGATTTGTCTTCTGTTAACGAGGCTTCAGTATTTTTTGATTATTATTTGTATATGAGTCTGCGACTTAGCAGCGACAAACTTTTTGCGAGAGGACTTTTTTCTATGAGAACTTTTTTCCGTCTTTCGACGATTTTCCTAGCCTTTGTTGTAGCAGCACCGCTCTCTGCCCAAATCGCAGAGGTCAAAGTGCCTGGACCTGACGGCTTGTGGGGTACAGGAGACGACACCACAACATTTGTCCAGCGTGATCCTGCTCTACGCTTTTTCAACACAGAAGGACCCGCATGGGATCTTGATGCCCAAAAAGGAACCTTCACTGCGGTTGGAAAAATCATCACCGTACCTGTCACTCTGAACAGTGCGCCATTCTTCATCGATGCTACTGAGCAAGTCGAGCTTGGCCTCAACGGCGAAATCCTTCACGGACCCGTGAATACTGCTGAGTTTGATAGAATGGAAGATTTCAATGCTATTGGTAATTCTCCATACTTAAGCTTTGGCAACACGGCTCTTTCTGACTTGGCCGCAACTCCAGGTGGCGGACCCCTCCGCTCCGGTGCAACGCGTCCCATCTTCTCAACTCAGGAATCTTTCCTAGTAACTGGGTTCGAAGGCGTCACAAGTCGCAGCACAAGAGATCAGACCGTTTACGAAGCCATCAAAGACAACCACTTTAATCTTGTTGAGAAGGCTCTTGCCCTTCCAGGAATCGCAGCCAACCTTCCGGCTGACTTCAGAGCCCGTGCAGGTCTTATTGACGATGGCGACGGCGGAGTCGAGCGCATCTACCCGATGCAGTCTGGTGGAACGTACAAAAGTGCTGGCCACACATACATCGATCCCTCTAATGGTAATGAGTACTTAATCCCGGATACCGTCAACGTTGTTGAGCTTTCCGAGAACACCGCTGCAGGTGAAGTCACATTTGTCTCCTATGGCGATATGGCTACAGGAACTCCTGACTGTTTCATCGTCGACGGACTTCTTTGCCTGTTTAACCAAGATCCACGCTTCCCAGCTGGGGTTTTGGGTGCATTCGAGCAACATATTCCTCGTAGCATGTTCCTCAACCAAATGCAGGGTCGTGGAATCGATATGGTTGGTTACATGGTGGGAGACCACGTCATGTACGCCATGGAGGTTTTCACTGATCTTGTCAATCTTGACGGAGTAGTTGAAGTTTCTGTGGAGCGCTGGCGCTTCCGTGACGGTGGTAACGAGATTCGTTTCCGCGGTGGTGTAGATGAGCCTTCAGGTATTACTCTTGTTGCTATCATTCAAGATGCGAATGGCGCAACGCTTGAGTTCAATATTCCTCTGGCCGCTGCTGTTGACGAGAATGGTGGTGCCGCACCAGGTGCCCAGTTCGGTGCTCGCCTTGAGTTCGACCTGGTCCCCACTCAAAACGTCGCAGGAATCACTCAAGTGACTCTTGAGGCTCGTCATCCAACTCTTGGTGTAGTCTCTACTGAGACCTTCAATCGTTGTGAAGTTGACCCCGGTAGTTGCGAAGGCAACTAAGTAAGAATCTCATTCGAGATTTAACTTAATAAAAGCCCCGGCGATAAAATCGTCGGGGCTTTTTTCTATGCATTTATATTCCTGCCTAGCATTATGACGCTATGGCATTTTCTAATCCTACAAACAACTATCATCTCATTTCAGAATACTACGATCTCCTCGCAGATGTTTGGTCAGCAGGGTCGATTCATAAGGCTAATTCTTATGTTATAAATAAATCGCATTCTTACCGAAGACTTCTCATCATCGGTCCAGGGACATGCAGAGGTTTCCACAAACTTCCACAAGATAACAGCCATATCTACCTCATAGACAACTCGCCTGAAATGCTAGAAAAGTCGCACGAGGAACTCAAAGATTTCGATCCCGCTCGTTTAAAGATTTCGATTCAAGATTTCAGAAATCACGTACCTGAAGAAAAATACGACTTCATTTGGTTCCCGTTTCTTCTTAATGTTTTTAAACCGAAAGAAGTCATTACGATTTTGAACATGTCTAAGAGTTGGCTCTCACCATTCGGCCGTGTCTATATCAGTGATTTCGCCGATCCAGATTCGACTCAACTCGTATCTCGAGGTCTTCAGCAAGCTTGGCATGGGATACCTATGATATTTTTCCATCTTGTAACAGGGAATGCATGGCACTCGATCCATCACATGGAAAAGCTGATTGACGATTCAAATTTAGAACTAGAAGGAACTGTTTCATTTCCTATTTCGAAAATTGGCCCTCAGTGGATAAGGAGTTATGAGTGCAAGAGTCCGCTCTAAGAAGCTTCATAAACTCTTCTATTCGTTATCGCTGGAGCTCTGCATTAGCGGTCTTGGGATATGCGGCTATTTTCTTATTACTGATGTATTCACAAACTGAAGAAACTGAAACACATCTCTCTATCAACTATTTTTTTTCTTCTGCTAACAACTTCAACCCAGGAGTGATGAATTTTCTTGTGTCCTTAGGGGCATTCACATTGTGCGTATATCTCTACGATTCTTATGCCGACGCAACATATGAAAAAAAACGTGGTCGCAATGCACATAGCTCTAACGAAACTGCGCCATGGAGATTCTTAACTTTATCGATCTCATTTGGTTTACTCGCAATATACATCGCCGAGCCTCTAGGCGTATTGGAGAAGCACCGAGGCCTTTTTGGATTAGGAGCTATCTTTATCGCTTTTTATTTTTCACCGTTAGCGACAAAGGTAAAAAATATTGGCTTTTTCGCTCTACCTTTAAAATGGATTTATGTTTCAACATTGATCACAGTCGCAGTCGTTATTTTCATATCTTCGTTCTTATCTCTGAATAATCTAAAAACACACCCTTTGGGTTATTATTGTTCAGTTATCCAACTTTCCTTGCTCGTCCTCGGAAATCTCGTTCTTAGTGATTTCAAAGATTCAAGAATTGACTCTACTGACGAAAGGAAGGCACAATTTCCATTCGGATACTTGGGCGCAAATTTAATACTGTTAATTCTTATGCTTCTTTGGGTATCAACTTCACTTGTTCGTAACGATTCGATCTCATTGCTAGAAATCACTCCTGGAATTTTCTGTTTCGGAGTATTGCTTCTTGGCTTATCAACAAAAAACAAACTCTTCTTATCAACCATTATGGCTGATCTTTCTCCGGTGACATTTCTTGTCATTCGTGAAGCAATTTTGTTCTATTGAGATACAGTTCGACTTTAACGATTCAGAACTGACCAGACCAATTCGTCACCCTTAACCACAGCCACCGCTTCAACTCCATGCCCGCCTTCAACTTCGACTCTAACGGCTTCGGTCAATGGGGCCTCAGGACATTCGACCCAGATTTCTTGTAGCTTCCCCAACTGTGGATCTGGACCGCTATATACTTCTATCCAGTGCCCCCACCGATTTTTAACTTCTACTGACATGAGGGTCCCCGGAACTGCTCCTTGGACAATGACGATAGACTCCGGCTGCACACCTTCTTCAAATACAAAATCATGCACCGGGCTCTCCGAGCTACGAGAGCTGGATTCTTCATAATTTAATGAAGAATTTTTCAAATACTCAGCTTCTGTAGGATCCCATACAGACTGCGGTGGGAGACTCCTGTCGGAATCAACTTGAGTTTGGCCTTCTGATTTTCTGAAGGACTCAATTTCACTCTTAAATCCCTCCAGCATCGCCATCATCTGGGGTTCCTTAGAACTTTTTCGATAACTGGCAATTTGCCCCTCAAGACGTTCAATACGTACGAGAAGATCTTTTATATCGACCTGCTCTTTCCCCGGTGAACTCGCCTCTGCCCTAGCGGAGACGGAGAGAGTGGCTGTTGCGCCCGTTATATCCTCAGAGTGGCTATCCTGCGTGAGACTGACCACAGCCATACAACTCCCACAAATCAAACTTGTGAGCAATACGGCAATAATCAGCGGATTTTTGGTCATCATTGGCATCGTTGAATCCTCCATTAAAGGATACGATGCCCAGTGAAACCTGCCCAAATCGGGCCTAGGTAGCAAGATCGTAAAATTTGATAAGGTGTGCCCATTGAACATGCTTGACGATTCTCTTCAAAGTTTTATTACTTCGGGAATCATTCCGCAAAGTCAAAGGTTCGCTTCTTCAGAAGATCCTATCGATATGTATCACGCTTTTGGTGAGCAAGGTGACCCAGATAGTCTTCCTGAAGAAGAGCGTGAATCTTCTGTGGCATTGGAAGAACAAACTGAGCGGCTCTGGAAGGTCATTGTCTGGAACGACCCCGTAAATCTGATGAGTTATGTGGTCTATGTCCTACAAAAACTATTCGGATTTTCACAAGAGGTCGCAACACATCACATGCTCGAAATCCATCAAGAGGGAAAATCAATCGTACAGCTGACAGAACAGGAAAAGGGAGAAAGGTTTGTTAGCCATCTCCACTCCTATGGACTGCAAGCCACTTTAGAAAAAGACGAGTAGGAAGAATCCAACCATGGACTCAGGGAAGTTAAATAACACTTTCAGCATCAGAAACGTGATCATGACTCTCATGATCGGAGAAATCTTCCTCGCCATCCTCGTTACAGGATGGTTGTGGTATTCAAATGGTCGAGCTTCAGTCCAAACTCTCTCAAAAAACTTAAGCGAAGAAATCACCAAAAGGGTGGAAGACCGCATCTCAAATTTCTTGAATGTCGCTCGAGAACAAGCAACGTCTCAAGCTGAACTTTTCTCAACAGGACTCATCGATCCTAATTCATCTGATAAGCAATCACTCACCCTTGAATATCAAAAACGCGTCCTTGAACGTAAACCTCACATCGCAACTCTCTACGTTGGAGTTCCTGACGGGGAACTATTTGGCTACCAAAAAGGCTTATCTGGAAATCTCATCCGGCTCAGATGCAATCCTAATGAACCAGGCCTATACGAATATTCTTCCGATGGCAATACTGCCTATGATCCCGACTTCAATACCGTCGAGCGCCCCTGGTTTTCTCAGGCAGTAGAAAAAAAAGCGCCCGGCTGGACTCCAGTTTATAAATTTGGCGGTATTCCCCAATTAGGCCTCTCCGCTTTTGAGACCTTTGTAGAAAACGACTCAGTAAAAATCATCAGCGTATGTGATCTCACACTGGGCCCGATCCATGAATTCCTATCCAATCTTAATATTTCAGATACGGGTCAAACGGCTATCTTCGAACCCAATGGTTTGCTTATCGCATCCAGCGCTCCCAATCCTATTGAAGAAATCGCGGGAGAAGCAGGTGAAGAAAATCAATATGTCAGAGTGAGAGCTTCTGATTCAAATAGCCCGATCCTTACGGAAGCTTATCAAGCACTGACGAGCACCCTTGGGGATGTAAACTCTTGGCCTAAAAAAGGCAGTATCCAGATAGACGGCGAGAATGACGAAATTTTTATCACTTGGAGATCTATTCAATTAGAAGCAGATCAACAATGGGTAAACCTCGTTGCTATTCCCAGAAGAGATTTGACCAGTGAAGTTCGTGAAAGAACACAGAACACCGCATTAGTGTTTCTAGGATTAATAATCTTCACTATTCCACTGGTTTGGCGGACAGCTGAGGGTATCACTCGACCTCTGAGAGAACTCAATCGTGGCATGGATAAAATTGCCCGCTTCGAGAATGAAGGAACCTCTGTTCGTTCTTCCCGTCTGCGAGAACTGAACGAAATGCAATCGAGAATGGAAAGAATGCGCCACGCTTTGACCTCTTTCGAAAAGTATGTTCCCTCAAGAGTAGTTAGACAGTTAGTTCTTGAAGACCGCGTTGCCGTTCCAGGAATGGAAGAAGCGAAAGCTTGTATTTTCTTCTCGGACATCATTGGCTTTACTGATGTTGCAGAAACCCTGGATCCCGACAAACTAGTTCAACTCGGTGGTGAGTACCTCGAAGGAATGAGCCAACAAATCCACGCTCAAAGTGGTGTTGTCGACAAATTCATTGGGGACGCCATCATGGCTTTTTGGATCGCAGAGGTAGACGGAGCAAGGGTCACTTCCCGCGCATGTCATGCAGCATTATCTTCACAAAAAAGCCTCCATTTGCTTCGTAAAGACTGGAGGACGAGGTCTCTTCCAGCTCTCCGTGCAAGAATTGGGCTGCACACTGGGCCCGTGAGGGTCGGAAACATCGGATCGACAACGCGCTTGAATTACACGATTCTCGGAGACGCTGTCAATCTAGCCAGCAGACTAGAAGGATTGAACAAAGTTTACGGAACATCGATCATGGCTAGTGAAGAAGTCAAAAACATCGCAGACGTCGAATTCCATTTCAGAATACTGGATAGGGTATCAGTGAAAGGCAGAAGGCAAGGAGGTGCAGTTTATGAACTCGTCGACCTTGCTGACCGCATCAGTGCTCAACAACGTGAAATCAGCGAACTGCATGAAGAAGCGCTCCGACAATACACAGAAGGTCGTTTCATCGAAGCTCGTTCCTTATTTTCGGAAATCTCGAAGATTTCGCCCGAAGATAAACCTTCAAAAGTACTCGAAGATCGATGTCATTGGCTCATTGATCACCCCCCTGAGGAGTGGAGTGGCACCATCGCTATCGATAGAAATTTCAGGGATAACGGCTAGGTCGAAAAATAAATGAAAAAGCGATACGGCATTTCTTGGCCATACCGAACGAGGAACGTCTATCACCATCACGACGACCGTGAATTGAAAGATGAGTGGCAAGATGAAGTCTATCTCCACGCTGCTCAAATCGCCCAAGAATACAAATACTCCAATGTCATAGATGTAGGATGTGGATCTGGTTTTAAACTGGCGAAACACTTTCAATCACTCAACACTCTCGGACTTGAGTTGCCTCCTCAGTTACAGTTTCTTCAAAACAAGTACCCGAACATGTGTTGGCAAGAATCTGATTTCGACCAACCTATCCAATTTGAATCTGAAATAGCGATATGCGCAGATGTGATTGAGCACCTTGTTGACCCCGATCTGCTGCTAAAATTTCTTCACTCGCTCAATGCCCAACATTATGTCATTTCCACGCCAGACCGGTCGCTACTCTACAAACCATGGAAGAGACGATTTTGGGGCCCTCCTAGGAACCCAAGTCATCAACGAGAATGGACTTTTCGAGAGTTTCGACGTTATATTTCCGGTACATTTAAAGTACTCGACCACAAAATCACTCGACGAGATCAAGCAACCCAGATGATTGTTTGCTCTAAGTATTGAAAGGCTCAAACTTGCTTTATGCATCTCGAGAAGAAGACGGCTCTTATCGTCTTGCCGGGCCCCCTCAATTCCTGCGAGCTTTATGGGGAATTCCAACCACTCTCCGAACGGTTCTCAAAAACCCTGAAGATCATCCTGAAGTTTCTCAGCGATTGATTCCGCAAACTTATAATGATGCAGAAAAAGAAAAAGAACTCCTGCGACTCTCTGGTGAAGCTGTACTGGAAAGACAACTCGCTAAAGTGGCAATGTTTGAACGGATTCTCGCTTCCAGCGAAGAAGGCATGGGCGCAATTCGTATTGCCGAAAAGGATTTCGACGCCTTCATTGCCATTCTGACTGATATCCGCTTGGTTATGGCGAGCTTCCTAAATATCGAAGATGAGGAGTGGGAAGACAACCTGACCGAAGAGCAACTCATGGAACCATGGGTCGCCATGCTCCATCTCACGTCAGGAATACAGCAGATATTATTAGAAGCCACAGGAATGGTCTCAGATCTCGATATCGATCCCGAAGTAGATCTATAAATCGTTAATCGAGATAAAAGGATTCCCCGATCTCTGCGATCCCAAATCCACGTTTTCGAACTTCTTCTCTGATATCTTCATCGTGCAGTGCCGGATTTGTATGATTCATGTGGATAAACCGAAATCTGCCCGGGTTATTCAAGGCCTCTGTAGAAAGCCGATTCATCGTTTCGACCATAGGTGGATGTGGTATCTCTGAAAGGTCACGCCCTGGCAACTCTCTGCCATCATAAAAGGTGGCATCCAGATAGCACACATCTGCACCCTCTATCAAACGCTCCAAAATATCACCGTTCCAGCGATCAATATCCGGGCAAAACACAACCGTTCGTCTTGGACCTTCAATACGCCAAGCTACGGTGTCGGCATACTCATGTCGGTGATTCACTAAAACAGGTGTAATCTTAATCCGGAAATCATCCAGAACCCTAGTTTCTCCAGGCTCTATAACTTTCAACTCGATTTGATCCAACTTCACCAACTGATCCCAAGGTCCATTCGTTTCCAAGAACTTCGCCATTCTAGGAGTGCAATGGACCGGCGTTGATTGCGTGGACGCCACTTCCCGACCTAAATGCATCAGGCCCGTGTAGTGGCCAATGTGTGCATGAGTAAGAAGAATCCCTTCGACGGGACGGCGAGGTTCGCTAGCAAACCGAATCATCGCTAATTGTTCTTCAATTGCAGGTGTTGCCTCAAGAAGTAGAGCTTTTCTTTTCACCATATCCACAACAGCGAGGCACGCGGGCCCCAGCTTTCGACCATTCTCACGAGCAGATTCACAACATTGCTTCAGGCAGCCGACATGAGGCAAGCCTCCATCCTGAGCATTCCCCAAAACAAAAACTTTCACGCCCTGTGCCGCCCAGTGCCGTCCACCTCCTGTTTCATCGGTATTTTCAGGCCAACCCGGGGGTAACACGATGCCTTGAGGCTGACGAAGTTTCTCGTCTCCATGCGTAAGAGTTTCATGACTCGTTACACATCCGCAGGAAAAAAGCAGCGGCAAGACCGACAGGAGCAAACAACGCATCTTCGGAATCCCTTCCGGTATCAGCACCCCGAATTCGGTTCTAGGCTCAAATGATGTATCCGGCCTATCCATTCAGATTTCGCTAACCCTGTGGTGGGGTCTGTTTCATCATAAACGATCAAACCCATTTGAATCATAAACATAACGTGCCGATAGCCCAAGACACGACCCACAAGCGACATATCCGACTGCTCACCGAGATCAATATTTTCGGGATTGTCGACACTGATGAGAACCCCGCTGGTACTACAATGGAGGACTGTTACTTCGAGTCCTCCAAAGGGAGTTCTCCATACACCTTCCATTAACTTTGGCGGGAGCATTTTTGTGCCGTCTTTTTTATTGATCGTGACTCTATTTTTTTTCAATGCGTCGATATAATCACCCGCCGAAACCGTGATGGGATCTTCTGGACTCCAGTTCATAGGCTGCCGACGAGCGCTAATAATCTGAGACCGTAAATGAAGTACTTCGCCATTATTATGCCAGTCGCTGGAGGCCTCTTCAAAATTGCCCGTATGAAGATGGTACAACTGATCCCTAACGAGCTTGACCGCCAGTTGGATTTGTTCTAAAGAGCCTGGAAATTTTTCGAGTGTTTTTTCAACTGAGGGGGTCAATGTCACAAAAGGAGGTAGCTTAGATTCAAACGTAGGCTGGGTCTCCATTTCTCCCGATCCCTGAGAAAATCCTGTTCCCATTGAAACCAAAAAAGAGAAACTCCAAACGGACAAAAGAACAAAGAAAAGCCGTTTCGTAAAACTCATGACATCAATCCTTTCCTATGACACGTGGAGGCCGTTGTCGTGTATGTAAAACCACTCAGAACAGGTCACTGAATGTAAAGTACCCCCCCAAATCACGAGTTCGTAATCCTGATTTCCATAATGATCTTCCAGAGTCACTGAAGAAGTGTGGAATCCTCGCCTGAGCCCCGATTCTCCTCTATATTAAACCTCTGCTCGGGGCGTGCCTTATTTGAGGTACTGAGAAGAACCCGTAGAACCTGATCCGGATCATGCCGGCGGAGGGAAAGCGGATCCAGATCACGAATCCGATCTGAATCCTCCCCATGCCCTATCTGTTCCGGTGTCGTAAAAATAGTTTTACCGATAACAATATCTGCAAGGAGCCACCTGCATGTCACAGGAACAAAATTGGACACTTCCTCTCAGAGGGGCCGCCAACCCTTCAACCCACTCCGATGGAACGAATCCAGGTTCCTTTGCGAATCCTCCACAAGTCGGAGGACCTCTCGCATTCTCATCTCCGGATACACCCGGGATGCCCGCGCCATCTCAACTCACTGCATGGGATTTTTTACCCTCTGATTGGGTTATAGAAAACGCTACAAAAGAAAACGGCTGCGCGGGTCATAATCACCCAGAAATCGGTACTTATATCCGAGCAGTTGCACCCGCAGGGTTTGAACCCATCACTCAACTAGAAAATGCCCGTTTGGGAGTGATCACTCCTGAAATGGAGCGCGTCTCTATCCGAGAAGATCACCTCACTGCCGCTCAAATACGAGATGAAATCGCTGCAGGTCGATTGATAATTCCAGCAAACATTCATCATCTAAACCATCAGCTAGACCCCATGGCCATCGGCAGAGCGAGTAAGACAAAAATTAATGCCAACATGGGAGCCTCTCCAGTTTCTTCCGGAACCGACGAAGAAGTCGAAAAATTACGGTGGTCGCAACGCTGGGGTGCAGACACGGCAATGGACCTTTCCACCGGCGGTGATCTCGACGCTTGCAGAGAAGCCTTGATAAGAGAAAGTACAGTTCCTATTGGAACGGTACCGATTTATTCAATGATCATTGGCAGAAAGATTGAAGATCTCAATGAAGAGATAATTCTGGATATGCTGGAGCATCAAGCAGCCCAAGGCGTGGACTACTTCACCATTCACGCAGGCGTGAGGCCCTGGCATCTCCCAGCAATCGAAAAACGATTGATCGGAATCGTCAGCAGAGGAGGATCTCTTCTCGCCAAATGGATGATCACTCACGATCAAGACAATCCAATGGTCACCTGCTTCGATAAGATCTGTCAAATCATGCGTCAACACGATGTCAGCTTTTCTCTTGGTGATGGTCTCCGTCCAGGAGGACTCGCAGACGCATCCGATGAAGCTCAACTGGGAGAACTCTCAGAAATTGCGAAGCTCACCGAGATCGCTTGGACACATGGTGTTCAAGTGATGGTTGAGGGTCCAGGGCACGTTCCTTTCGATCAAATTGAGTTCAACATGAAACTACAAAGACAGCTGTGCCACGGTGCCCCCTTCTACGTATTAGGTCCTTTGGTGACAGACATCTTCCCGGGTTATGACCACATCACCTCCTGTATAGGCGCCACTGCAGCGGGGTACCACGGAGCCTCGATGTTGTGCTACGTCACTCCCAAAGAACATCTGGGATTACCGAAAGCCGACGACGTCAAACAAGGATGCATCGCCTACAAGATTGCAGCACACGCCGCCGATGTCGCATTAGGCATCCCGGGTACTCGAGATCGTGATGATGAACTCACGAAAGCTCGCGCCGCACTCAACTGGCAAAAACATTTCGACCTTTCTTTTGATCCCGATACCGCTCGTGCGCTCCATGATGAAGATCTAGATGTCGATACCGATTTCTGTGCCATGTGCGGGCACGATTGGTGCAGCGTTCGCATTTCAAAAGAGATCCAGCAATTTGCCAGTGGTAAGGCAGAAGGCTTCGATAGAGGTGGCTCGATTCGTAGCGATGCCCTCACCACGGAGCAAC
>Ga0105349_10000212_pt1 | contig 21803 bp, 17 predicted proteins | sample EN1Hudseemescosm_FD_83661 | JGI IMG/M metagenome (GOLD analysis project Ga0105349, IMG submission 83661) | Methane-oxidizing microbial communities from mesocosms in the Hudson Canyon - EN1B Hudson Canyon | ecosystem: Environmental > Aquatic > Marine > Cold seeps | place: Hudson Canyon...
AGAAGAGTGTGGGGTTGGCTGTCAGGCCAACAACCGGGTATTCTCGGAAGTCCCACAAGTCAACACGTCGCAGGCGTGCAAAAGGAGATCACATTGGCTGAAGACATGAGATTGTTCGGCGAAGTGGCCTTTGAACTACAATACATCACGACTTCCCAACTCTATGAAGGTCTGGCAATCCAAGCGCGCGATGAAGCCCGTGGTGCCGATCATAGATTTTTGGGACAGATCTTGATTGATCTGGGGCATTTAAAAGAAAAACAGGTCCTCGAAGTCCTTCGTATTCTGCACGATAGGCCCCGGCAGGGTGTCGAGGAGAAGTAACCTGTCTTCTGAGAATCCCATTCCATCTCTCCCTTCTCCCATTCTGGCATGGCTCGAGAAAGCCTGGAGAGTGGGTGCTTCCCTTGGAGAGTGGCGTCATCAACGAAAAGTTCACCGTGGGATCTGGCCTCTTAAGCTCTCGGTTCCGGTGATCAGCATCGGTAATCTCACCGTCGGTGGTACAGGGAAAACTCCAACAATAGTGTGTCTAGCGCGTGCATGGCAGAAACGTGGTGGGCACCCGGGAATACTGAGTAGAGGTTACAAGGGGGGAGCTGATGGGAATGATGAATACCACATGCTCAAAGAGCAGCTTCCTGACGTTCCTCATCTGCAAAATCCTCAACGTCACAAGGCCGGCGAACAATTGTTGAAGGCATACCCCGAGGTGGATCTTCTATTTTTAGATGATGGGTTTCAGCATCGACGTCTTTATCGAGACTTGGACGTGGTTCTTTGTGATGCCAAGGATCCCTTTGGCGGAGGTTATTGTCTTCCGAGGGGGCGGTTACGTGAACCCGTTACGGCTCTCACGAGAGCACAACATATTTTGCTTACTCGATCTGAGCGATGTACTGAAATCGAATTGAAAAATGTACGGGGATTTTTTAGACAGATGTTTCCCACGATCCCTGTCAGTTTGGCCCGTACTGAAGTTGTTGGTTTGCAAAAGTTATCGGGAGAAAAACTCGATCAATATCCAGAGGGGCAGTTTCTCCCATTCAGTGCGATTGGCGACCCTTCAGGGTTTCAGCATTCTCTGAAGAGTCATGGGATTCAAATCCATCCGAGTATTTGTTTCAGAGATCATCACTCTTTTCGATCTACGGATCTGGCAACTCTGGAGAGAAAATCGACCGAGTTGGGGGCTGCGGGACTGATATGCACCTTAAAGGATGCTGTCAAAATCAGGGAGATGACCCTGCCTGCGGGACTTCAAAATCGGGTTTATGTTCTCGAAATCCGTCAGAATATCGATTCAACGGAACTCCTTGAGGGATTCCGCCCAGGAACACCTCGGGGAGAGGTGAACTGAACCGGCCTCTCTGATAGCATCCCCTCCAGTGAAGAGGAGATCTCATGAACAATAAAGAGAAGTGGCAACCCCTCGATCTAGATGGAGTTCATTCCACTCCCATCTCTGATCGCAAGAACATCGTTCGAAGAGATCAGTTCAAGGATCTCTGTGATCCTTCGGCGTCCTTCTCGGAGTGGCTCTCCTCCCTGCCGGATATTCTCGCTGCGGGCGAGTTAAGAGCCGCAGCAGAAGCCGTCGCTCTCTCTCATGAGGCGAAGGCACCCGTCATCGCTGCTCTTGGGGGGCATGTTGTCAAAGTCGGTATGGGACCGGTGATGATTGACTTGATGGAACGTGGTCTCATTCAGGCATTGGCCATGAACGGTGCCACGGCGATTCACGATCTTGAACTGGCTATGATTGGCGAAACTTCAGAGGATGTTGCGACGCATATTGCGGATGGTTCCTTTGGAATGTCGCGGGAAACCGCAGAGTCCTTTCGTCAAGGAGCTGAACGAGGCGCAAAAGGAATCGGACTGGGAGCGGGTCTAGGGAGCTGGATCCTCGAGGAAAAGATGCCTCATGCTGAAATCTCAATGCTGGCTTGTGCCAGGCGGTTGGGTATCCCAGCGACAGTGCATGTCGCTTTCGGAACTGACATCGTTCATATGCATCCCGGTGTCGCTGGAGGAGAGATGGGGGAGGCCACTTCCATCGACTTCCGACTTTTGGCTGCCGTTGTGCATGATTTGGAAAATGGGTGTTGGCTGAATATTGGTTCCGCGGTGGTGATGCCTGAGGTTTTTCTCAAGGTGGTCAACATTGCTCGAAATCTGGGGCAGAAACTTGAGGGTATCACAGCGATCAATTTCGATATGATTCCTCATTACAGAACCAGTCGAAATGTCCTCCAAAGACCTGTGGAGAGAGGCATTTCTCTGATTGGACATCATGAGATTAATCTGCCCCTATTCAGAATGGCATTGCTTCAAAGAGTGGAGAAATAGTGATGATTCCTGAACTGGAAGATCTATCCCTAGACGAACCGATTCTCATCATTGGCGATTTGATGCTGGATGAGTACTTCCTAGGAGATGTCGAACGGATTTCTCCTGAGGCTCCGGTGCCTGTTGTTCGAGCGCAGCAACATGAACGTCGTGTAGGAGGAGCGGGAAGTGTCGTGGCCAATCTTTCTGCACTTGGAATTCCTACTAAGGTCTTAGGCCTTGTCGGAAGAGACGAAGCGGGAGATCACATCGTATCTGCACTCTCTCAATTGGGGGCTGACGTCGAAGAAGTCGTGACTTCTGACCAAAGACCGACCAGTTGTAAGACTCGGATTCTTGCCGGAGTCCAACAAGCGGGGAGAGGACAGCAGCAAATCCTCCGACTCGATCGTGAGGAAGTTCAAGAAATCTCTGTCGAAGAGACACTCGCTTGTCGATCTGCTTTGAATCGTATCTTTGCAGGACCACTCTCCATGATTCTTGTCTCAGATTATGAAAAAGGTTTGCTCTCCGAGGATCTGATTCAGTTCGTTATTACAGAAGCGAAGCAACGTGGGATTCCTGTTCTCGTCGATCCGGGGAGATCAGGGCAATGGAGCAAATTTACTGGGGCAACTCTGATTTGCCCGAATCGATTCGAAACTTCAGCAGCCACCGGTATGGAAGTTGGGGCTGAAGTTCCTGAGCATGCCCAGGCCGCAGAGTCTTTGATCGATCGCTTAAAACTAGAGCATTGTATTTTGACATTGGATAGAGACGGGATAACGAGAGTCTCCAAAGGAGGCGAATTACGGCGTCACCCCACTCGTGTTCAGGCCGTGACCGATGTGGCTGGAGCAGGAGATATGGTTTTGTCTCTACTCGGAGTGGCATTGGCTTCTGGCTGGTCGATTGATGAAGCGTGTCAACTCTCCAATCTGGGTGCGGGCCTAGAGATTCAAAAGGTGGGAGTCCAGCCCGTGGAGAGATGGGAATTGTCGGCTGCGAGAGATGCTCACTGTGGGATTCAGCCAGATTCTGCTCGTTCAGCATCGGAAATGGTCCGGATCGTAGAGAATTATCGAACAGCTGAGCAAAAGGTGGTTTTTACCAACGGTTGTTTTGATCTCCTCCATTCGGGTCATCTTCAGCTTTTAGAAGCAGCAAGGGCATTTGGAGATGCTCTAGTGATCGGGTTGAATTCTGACGCTTCAGTGACTCGTTTGAAGGGGGCGGAGAGACCTATTCTTCCCGCTTCTGAGCGAGCCCGGTTATTGGGGGCTCTGTCATGTGTCGATCACGTGGTGATCTTCGAGGAGGACACTCCTGAGCAGTTGATAGACGCTCTGCTTCCAGACGTCCTCGTCAAGGGATCGGATTATGCGATTGAAGAGGTCGTGGGCAGAGAAGCGGTTGAGGCTGCGGGTGGAAGGGTCGAAACAGTGACTCTCAGACCCGGTTTCTCGACCACGGGTTTGATCGAGCAAATCCGAAGTGGGACTCGATCTTGCCCCCAGACCCCTGAAGGCTAGGATACGGGTTGTCCTGTCAAAGGTGTGTCCCACCTTTTCCTTGGATAGCCCAATGTCATCAGGTGTTTTCAATCCTGAGGACCAGTCCTCTACCCGAAGCCCAAACCACGGGGAGTATACATGACAGAAGAGACTCGGAACGAGACGAGGGATCGTTCCAGTGCAGCGACGATGTTTGGTCGAATTGCACTGAAGAATAAACTCGTCGATGAAGCTACCCTCAAAAAAGTGATGTCCGAATTACCCGCAGGAGCGGATCTTGGGGCAGTGCTCGTCAAACAGGGTTTGATATCAGAGCAGCATGCCGAAGCGATTCAGAAAAAGATTACTGAACACATGAAGAGTGCCCCGGCTGCTGGAAATGGCGCTTCTGCGTCAGCCGCGACGGGGGGGGTGACTACGGTTGCAGATGTCCAGCGAATGGATTTCAGCGACATGCATGGGAAACCCATCCGCGAATACCTGAAGCGGGTAAGGGAGTTTGGCTGTTCTGATTTCCATTTCCAGGTGGACTCTGCACCTCTCGTTCGTTTACACGGACAATTGATAAGACTCAAGCATCCGACGTTGACAGCAGAGAACACTGAAAAAGCGATCCGAGAGCTTTTGGATGAAGAGCAGTGGAAAGAACTCGAAGTGCACCTCGATCTGGACTTCTGTCTCGAAACAGAAGATCACGGTCGTTACAGAGCGAATTGTTTCCAGCAACGAAAAGGAAAAGAAGCCATCTTTCGGCTGATTCCGATGAAGGTTCCCACTCTTGAGGAGCTCAGGTTGCCTTCCGTACTCAAGGAATTTACGCAATACAATCAAGGAATCGTATTGGTGACAGGGCCTTCAGGGTGCGGTAAATCTGCGACATTGGCCGCTCTCGTGGGCATGGTCAACGATCAAAGAAACGATCATATCGTGACCGTTGAAGACCCCATTGAGTACATCTTTGAACCTTCTGGATCAAATATCAATCAAAGGCATGTTCGTCGTCATACCGAAAGCTTTCACTCTGCATTGAGATCCGCCATGAGGGCTGACCCAGACGTGATCATGGTGGGAGAGATGCGAGACGTAGAGACGATCTCTATGGCCATCACTGCTGCTGAGACAGGTCACCTCGTTCTTGCCACACTGCACACGACGAATGCTGTGAGATCTCTGGATCGATTGATCGATGTTTTCCCACCCCGGGAGCAAGAGCAAATCAGAGCGATGGTTTCGGAATCGATGCGCGGAGTGGTCTCGCAACAGTTGTTACCCCGTAAAGATGGCTCAGGTGTAGAGCCCGCTCTCGAAATCATGTTTGCCACTCCAGCAGTCGGCAATTTGATTAGAGAAAACAAAACCTTCCAACTGCCTTCGGTTCTTCAGACCGGAAGAAAGCAGGGCATGGTAACGATGGACGAGTCGATTCGTGAATTGCTTAAAAAGGGTGTGATCACTCCGGAAGTGGCGCGTTACCACGCAGAAGACCCCTCAAGGATGAAGGGCTAGGAGAATCATGAGTACCGAACATATCGATAAGTTACTGAGAATGATTAAGGATCTGAATGGGTCTGATTTGCACGTGAGTGCGGGCATGCCCCCAAAGATTAGAGTCCATGGTCATCTCAGATCTGTTTCAAAGGAGCCTTTGACTCCTCAGCAAGCAGAGCAGTTGTTACTTCCAATTCTCGATGAAAAACGTCGAGAGCTACTGTTGGAAAAGAATGATCTCGATTGGGCATATGCCATGCCAGGTGTTGCTCGATTCAGGTGCAGTTTCTTCCGCCAACAGCATGGTCTTGCTGGCGTGTTTCGAATGATTCCGGAAGAAATCTTGCCTGTTTCCGCTTTGGGTGTCCCTCCTCATATTGAGAAGTTTTGTCACCTGAAGAATGGTCTCGTGCTTTGTACCGGCCCGACGGGAAGTGGAAAGTCCACGACCTTGGCGGCTCTTGTTGACTACATCAATCAGAATCAATCTCGTCATATTGTCACCATTGAAGAGCCGATTGAATTTGTCCATGCCAATAAGCAGTCTCAAATTACTCAAAGAGAAGTCGGCATCGATTCAGAGTCTTTTGCGAAAGCTCTTCGTTCAGTCGGTCGTCAAGACCCGGACGTGATTCTCGTCGGAGAATTGAGAGACCTGGAAACCATCGGATTGGCGATCACTGCTGCCGAGATGGGGTATCTGGTTTTTGCTACCTTGCACACCAATAGTGCTGCAAAGACTGTCGACCGTATCATCGACGTATTCCCTGAAGAGCAGCAGAATCAGGTGAGAACGATGCTCTCTTGTTCTTTAAAGGGGATCATCGCACAGTTATTGATTCCGAAGAAAGACGGAAAAGGTCGAGTCGTGGTCAACGAGCTTCTCTTCCATGATGGGGCATTACCCAACATCATTCGTGAAGGAGCAGTGCACAAAATCGTGTCACTGATCGAAGGAGGACGGGGTAAAGGGATGCAATTGATGGACGATGCCATTCTTGCAAGACTTAAAGAGGGCTCCATCAGTGCTGAGAATGCATATCGCTGGGCCGCAGAGAAGAAAAAGTTCCAACACCTCCTGAAGGGTTGATCAGTTGAAAACTGATTTGAGAATTCTCGTCAGGATGCCAACGTGGGTAGGGGATGCCGTAATGGCCACCCCCGCTCTACGGGGAATCAGAAACAAATACCCAGATGCGCACGTCCAACTGATGGGGGGGGGGCATCTCGAGCCTCTCCTCGATGGGGCCGAGTTGTTTGACGAATGGATTCCTGTTGCCCAAGGTAAAAACAGGGTCCAGAAGAACATTCGGCTTATCCGGCAATCAAAAGCAGATATCGCCATTTTGCTACCCCATTCCTTTCGGACCGCGTTTGAAACTTGGCGTGCTGGAATTCCTCGACGGATCGGTATGGATCGTCAGTGGCGGGGTTTATTTCTGACCGACCCTTTGCTGATGCCAAAACTGCTTCCCGGTCGTCGTGCATTTCCCATGCACTACGAATATCTTGAGGTGGTTTCTGCATTGGGTGCCATAGGAGATGGACGAGGATCTGTTTTGGCAGCGTCTGACCCGGTAAGGAAGCGTGCCGAAAAACGACTCTTGGCATTGGAGTGTGACCCTGAGCGACCCTGGGTGGGCCTTCATCCGGGAGCGGCATTCGGACCATCTAAAATCTGGCCCCTTGAGCGTTTGGCAGAGGTCGCAAGATCGCTTCGAGATGATGACGGGTGCGAGATCTTTATCACCTGTGGTCCAGGGGAAGAGGGGCTCGCTAGAGAGTTGGAAGAACTGATGGGCGGACGTCAAATAAATTTGGCGGATGACCTGTGGCCTCTAGATGAACTCAAAGTATTGATGGAGAAGTTTTCACTTTTGATTACGGGGGATACGGGGCCGCGTCATATCGCCGCAGGAATGAACACCCCTCAAGTCGTCATCATGGGCCCAACAAGCCCCGACTATACCGATGCTTTCTTAGATACGACCACTGTCTTGAGGAAGCCTGTCGAATGCAGCCCATGTCAACAAAAGGTGTGCCCCCTCGGGCATCACCTTTGTATGACTGAAATCCAGCCGTCAGATGTCTTACTGGCGGCGAGGAGTTGGTTACAGGAAGAACTCTCTTCCTGAAGGCTCGCCTCAGTTCTTAACGAGAGCTTCTACCATTTTGTGGGCAATAGAAGTCATGGTACTGGCGAGTGCTCCATCAGGTTGACTGATCATCACTGGCGTTCCTGAATCTCCTTGGATAGCAGTACTGGGTTCCAATGGGATTTTTCCGAGGAAGGGCACGCCGTAACGATTAGAAATATCCTCACCTCCTGCGCCAGGGAAGATTTCGGTCACATGACCACACTCAGAGCACTGGAAATGGCTCATGTTTTCGACCACTCCCAAAATGGGAACGCTGGTTCTCTGGAACATCTGGATTCCTCGTTGGACATCGAGAAGTGCGACATCCTGTGGGGTCGTCACGATCACCCCTCCTGCGAGGGAGAGTGATTGAACCAGTGTCAGCTGAGCATCTCCGGTTCCGGGTGGGAGATCTAGAATCAGAAAATCTAATTCGCCCCATTCGACCTGAAACAGGAATTGTCTCAGTAATCCGGTGACCATCGGACCTCTCCAAATGACGGGAGAGTCGTCTTCCAGAAGGTAACCAATCGACATGGTTTTCAGACCATGAGATTCAATCGGCAGAATAGTCTCATGTTCTGTTGCGTTCGGTCTGTCTTCTTCTGTTCCCAGCATTTTAGGTGCAGAAGGTCCGTAGACATCTGCATCGAGGAGACCGACTCGCTTTCCAAGTTTCTGAAGTGCAACGGCTAGATTCACAGCGACTGTCGATTTACCGACTCCACCTTTGCCACTGGCAACGGCAATGACGTGTGTGACTCCCGGAATATCCTGAGCGCCTACTGTGTTAGGGCCTGGCCCTTGTGCACCCTCGGGAGCCGGGCTGGACTCTTCCGTCTCCGGTTTTTTATGAAGGAGAGTGACTTTCTTGACACTTTCGATTTTGGAAATCTCTTCTTCGATACGTTCCTGGATAGATCCTTGCTGACTGGTCAGCTCGGGAGGGAATTCGATCACGAGTGTGATATCTCCCTCATGAGCAATCACTCGTTGTATCAGTCCAGCTTGAACTATGTTTCCGGGGGTGCCCGGAAGAGGAATCTCCGAGAGGGTCGTTTGAATCTGTTCGAGGACTTTAGCCTTATCGAAAACCATCTGTATCTCCTGATCTGACTCGTTTGTCATTTATTTCAGTGATGGAGGTTTCGGGTTCGAACGGCACATCACCTTCTTCCTGCATGATCGCAGAAAGGATCCCAACAACCTCACGTCACTATCAGAATGGAACAAATGATGGGAAGACAGCGAATTTTGCCTGATAGAAGTCAGGTTAGACGCTTTTCCGGTAAAGGAGTCCTGAGATTGATAGTGAGGATTCCTTCATTTCGTGACCCTTCTGACCTCAGAGAGGACTGATTGAGGTTTTACCGCTCACGGTGGTTAAGATTCATTGAGTCGAGAGAAGAGCCACTATTTTAGGTTTTTAAGGGGTTTGCATGTCAAATTTTAGTTTCATAGATGCAGAAGATCTCGACTCTGTGTTGAGCCATAAATCAGGCCTTCAATTAGTACATTTTGGCAGTTCTCTCGTGACCTCTTGTAATTTTATGAGAAGAAGCTTGTCGATCATTTCTTCCGAATTTGAAGAGTCGTTGCCGATGATTGAAGTTGAGCTACAGCTGACCCAGATTGAAGTGGTTCAGAAGTATCAAGTTCGATCCTTGCCAACAATCTTGATTTTTCACGAGAATCAAATTAAAGAGCGTCTCGAAAGAATTCTGCTCCCAGCAGAATTGAGACAGTTTCTTCAAGATACCGTTTCATACCATGCGGTCGCCGAGATCATTCCAAATCCAGAAGACAAAGAAGCCTAGAAGTAACAGTGTCTATCTCAGCGCTTTAGAGACTCATTCCGCCAATTCTGCATCGGAAAGAATTGAAGCGCGGCATGTGGATGGCACCTAATTATCTCCATCCGCATCTCCAGAATCTTTTCCGAGAAGGGGAAGTCTGGGTTTTGGGAACTCCCATTCCTGTTTCTCCGTTACATCCATTGTGTAGATGAAGTGTTCATTCACTTTCGATATTAGAGAAGCTGTTTAAACGGTTTCTAGAGGTCGTAGTGAATGTTGTATAGACAATGTGAAGATTACATAAAGAGCCGAGGGGATTGACAATAGACAGTCTCCTTGCTACTTTAATGTCCCACCTTTCAGAGCCCATGAGGCACTCCTGGTATCCTCTACCAGCAGTGCCTCTTTTTTTTTAAAAAAAACTCCTCTGTCTAGGATTCAAATTTATTCAGGTTGAATCCACACTCGGATCCTCAGAAGCTCATAATTCAGAGATTCAGTTAAATATCGATTCAAGGGAGAAAAATCGACCTTGAAGAACTCTAGAATCGAATTTTGAAAGGTTAGATTTTCGCGGGGAGTGACGTTTTTAAAGAGGATTTCTTGTCGATATCTCGGATAGATTTCAGATCAGAAAACCGATCAGCGATGAGAGTCCCATGATTTTGCTTTAGAGATGAGTGCGTCGAATTGATCTCCGAGTGCATGGGTACGACTGTCCAGTGGACTTTTAAAGAAGAGACCACAATGAGATTGCAGCCCCGATTCGCCACGGCGACGTGAAGTTTCAAGTAATCGGGCTAAATCTATCACAAGTGGGGCAGCAAGAATGGCGTCGCAACCCTGCCATGTGAATTGCATCGTCATGCGGTGGTCGAGGAATCCTGAAAAGTGAATCAGATCCCAAGCTGTTTTGTTGTCACCTAAGCTGGGAACGTAGTCGATGGATACTTGACTATGAACACCCTCGCCTAGGATCTCATGAATCAATTCTCCCTTAGAAGTAATTTTACTGGAGCGATTGTCCTCGTGTGCGAGAACTTCGCCATCGCGATCTCCAAGCATGTTGTAACTTTGCCAAGTTAAAACATTCAGTGCTCGTTGGGCAAACATAGGTGCCAGTGCAGATTTGACGAGAGTCTCTCCCGTTTTTCCATCGCACCCGCAATAAGCACATTGATTGGATTCCAACATTTCACGGGTGGCAGGAATGAGCGCAGCGGGTGACGGAGTAAAGTTCACAAAGGAAGCGCCGACCTGAGCAGATGCCATGGCGTAAATTGTGCTCGATCTAAAAGCCTCTCTCACTCCGTTTTCAGCGGCTTCCAGTAAAGCTGTTGCCGAATCGTGTGAAGGGTGGTGTGGAAGAGGAGCTTCCGTCGAAGAGAGAACGACGACGACTAGGCCTTCGAGTTGGTTTGATTCACGAAACTGGGTGAGGTCTGAGACGACCTTTGTGAGAGCCGCTCCAGGATCCATGTCCTCCACGTCGGGGAGGCGCTGATCCAATGCGTGAATGGCTTCGCCTGCGTTGACGAGGATTCCAGGTTTGATTTCGGTGTCGACCTTGTCGAGCTCCTCGGAGAGAGATCGAATCAAATCACCCGGAATACTGTTGCTGTCTTTTTCGATGCCTCGGGCACTCTCCTGAAGAGATCCCGCCCTGATCTCGTGGCCTCCAATGACGAACTCTTGAAGTTCGGGGAGTTCACAATTCTTAAAGACAGGGTGTTCAGTGATGAGTCCCGTGTGGGTTCTGAGTCCTCGACTGAGGGCAGCGAGACCTGTGATCACGGTGGTGGATACACCACCCCGTGCACCGACGAGCCATAATCCTGTTTTGCCCATCGGTTGGCCTCTCGAAGACGTAAATCCGAGACAAGTAATTTAAGGGAAGTGGGGGAAGCCTGCCGAAGCAGGCCCATCACATTGAGTTGCCTAGCGGCGACGGTGCTTCCTGCGAGTTTCTTTGATGGAGACCTTGCGATCTTTCTTACGCATCAGTTTTTCAAACTCACGTTGTTTACGTCGCTTTGCTTCAGAGGGCTTCTCATAGAAACTTCTCTTTTTGATCTCCTTGAGGAGACCTTCTTTAGCGACCGTTCTCTTGAAGCGTTGCAGCAATTTTTCGGAGGTTTCCCCGCTGCGCATTGTTACTCGGATCAAGTCAGTCCTCTTTCTCTCACCCAAGGGCGAGATGCCGAAATCAATTTCAGCGTTCAAGATTTAATGAACCCGGGTGAATCCCCTAGAATTCACCGCAATGTAAAAGCCTTGTGAATCGGTCTGGATCGCCTATTGGGACCCCGATAGATCAGGCACGAACCTGAATTGTAGAGGATGCCTATTTGTGAGGCAAGAGAAGCAAGAGAATGCCTTTCCTATTCTGACTCTGGACATGAGAAGCGGAAGGCGGCAGGATCTGGCATTCACGGCTAATCAGGTCGCTGAGGGTGCAGGGAGTCATTCATGGGCAGTTCAGGATCCTCAAAAGCAGAAGAGAGTCTCGCTATGCCTGAGGGCGACAAAAGACCTCTCAGGCTCCAGAGACGCATCCTTCTTGCTTTTTTTGGGGGAGTTTTTGTCCCGATGGGATTTGATCCTTGGGGTTTGATCTTCCTGATGCCGGTGGGATTCCTGTTCTTGGCGATGGCGACGGATGGTCTCAATTGGAAGCAAGCCTTACTCGTGGGTTGGGCCTTTGGCCTTGGAATCGAAGGTGCGTCGTTTCCTTGGCTGGCACAAACAGTGAACACCTATGTGGGTATTTACGTTCTCGGTGAACCCCACTCATGGAAATCCTGGATCGCGGGGATTGGCGTCTTCATGCTGTGGTGGCCGCTCTCTTCTTTGGGCTGGGCACTGTGTTCGCTGCTCCTCAGTATGGCTCCTTGCTCGTCTGGATCTCGTCAGAGGATCTGGAAGTGTTTTGGAATCATGATTTTTGTGGCTTTATACGAGCAGTATTGGCCCCGAATTTTTCCGTGGTCCATCGGGTCTAGTCTCGCAACTTCAGAGCCTTCCGTGGGCTGGATGCTTCTTCGACAATGGGGTGCAGAGGGGGTGAGTCTTCTCATCGCCGCTTCCGGTTTCATGGCGGCTCACACGATTCTATGGGTACTGAGTGGGTGGTCTGAGGGGCGAAAAATCCAGACTTCGAGTCGTCTCTTGCTGCTGGTGCCAGCGCTCTTGTTGGCCTTTCTCCCTTATTTTTCTCTCTCTTCTGTGAGTGTCGAGTCGTCGGCGGCAACAAAAACGAGGGTTTTCTCTGTCGTTCAACCAGCATTCAGGTTGGAAGATCGTCATGGCCAAAATTATTTAACACAGTGGCAAAAACTCAGGGAGCTGGTTCAGGTGGCTTCCACCGACCTAGGGCCTGACGGATTGGTGATCTTGCCAGAGGGGATTCTCCCGGGATCACATTCCCAAGTCTCTTTGAGAGCATGGGCGACAGATTGGCTCAAGGTACCTTTGCTGACAGGGATGAGTTATGAGGTCCCTGAATCTGGTCGGTATGCCAATGCCGTCGCTCTGTTGACACCAGGAATCGAGACGCGGCCTCGACGATCTTTAACGGTTCGTGTAGGGCTGAAAAAGGATCTGGTGCCATTCGGGGAAAGAATTCCGCTGGAGGGGTGGCTCAAATCGATGGGGATCCCACTTCCCATTCCGACATTCGTTGCCGGGACGGAGCCTGTTATCTTTCCGCTCGGAGGTGATTCCATGCCTCAGACGCTGGGTGTTTCCATCTGTTACGAAGGCATTCTTGAATCCACCGCTTCCGGCCTGATAGACGGGGGAAGCCAAATTCATGTGAACGTGACGGAGGACCTCTGGTATGGCGATTACATCGAACCGAATCAGCATCTGCAATTGCAAAGATCACGATCGATTGAATCGGGATTGCCTCTGGTTCGGTGCACAAATGCCGGATACAGCGTCATCTTCGATCCCCAGACGATGGGCCAGCCGACATTAAAATCCACGCGTCGGTGGTTTCCGAAGACAGGGTGGTCTCCTTGGAGTCGATATGACGGCAAGGGGGAAGTTCTATTGACCGAGTCGATCGGACAAGAGGGCATTCTTCAGGCCCGATTGGGGGACGGAGGGAAACTTCGTCAGGGTCCGCTTCTGAAGATACCGTTCGGTGGGGCACCGTTATTGACTCTCATCTGGGTGATCCAGGCTTGGATTCAGAGGAAAAAGCCCTGAACCGGATGGCAACCCGGGTTGACTAGCAGAAACAATGCCGTATCATCGAGAATTGTTGTAGATCACCATCATTAAACAACTTGTGATTCTTAAATAGGGCCCAAATACGCCCAAATGTGGTCTCTAGCAAGTTTCAGGCCGTTTTTGCGGATTTTTCTGGATCCGAAGTCGTGACATCTGCGTTTTCCCGATACCGGGACAATATTTTTCAACAGAATCACTGTTGCAATAATCGCCGTTGAAACGCTGCGGCGCTGGACGGGGCCCAATCATTCACGGTGGCTGAATAGAGCCACTGCCACTCCGGAAATGCTCTTGAGCGTTTCTGAAGAATCTGGCCCATTTCAAGGAAAGGATCGACGTCATGAGACTGGATACCGGTCTTTTTCAACAGCAATCGCAAAAGCAGATCCTTTCCCCGCAAATGATCCAGTCGATGGAGATTTTGGTCCTCAACCAACAACAGTTGGATGAGCGAATCTCCGAGGAATTGGAATCGAACGTTGCCCTCGAAAGAGAAGAGGGAAAGGATGCAGGTGAAGAACGCAGTGAAGGCTCCGGCGATACGGACTCTGGAAGCACTGTCGATACCAAAGATACCGATTTTGACCTCTTTTCCGATCGTGAAGATCGACCCGAATCTGAAGAACTGCGAGATTTGGGAGAGAGATACGAGCAGCTTCACGAACTTCAACAGGCTGATTTTTGGGCTGAATCTGCTCCTCGAAAAAAGTCCTCGGTGTCCGGGGGCGAAGAGGAATTCGAGTGGGTCAATCAAGTTGAAGGTCGCGCCGAATCTCTCGCGGATCATCTCCTCTCTCAACTACGAATGAAGCCGATCCTCACGGAGAGGCAGAAAGCCATTTGTGAAGAAATCATCTTCAATCTGGATGAACGAGGTTGGCAACTACACTCTCTCGATTCGATCGGAGCGAGTTTGGCCAAGGCAGCACTCTTACCGGAAAGTGATCCCCGTTTGAGCGAGACACCTCCAGCCACATCTGAATTGGAAGATTCACTGAGGATTGTTCAAGGATTGGATCCTGCTGGAGTCGCCGCGGAAAACCTCGTCGATTGCCTATGCCTACAACTTCATAGAGATCCTGGTGAAAATCAATTCGAGGAACTGCTGGTTCGACATCATCTCGAAGATATGGCTAAAAATCGTCTTCCACACATTGCGAAATCTACCGGTAGAACGATTGAGGAAATCAAAGAAGGGATGGAAGTGATCCGCTCTTTGGAGCCGATTCCGGGTCGATTCTTTATACAGGTCGCCAACCCTCGCATCGTTCCGGACATTATTATCGAGCGTGATGTGGATGGAGTTTTCCATGCCGAAATGGACGGGCAGTCGACTCCCCGGTTACGAATTTCTCCGCATTACCGCGAACTGCTTCAAGGTGCAAAGAAAGACCCCGAGTTGAAGAAGTATCTCAAAAAGCATATTGAGAATGCCGAATGGTTGATGGGGGCTGTACAACAGAGAAATTCCACTCTTCACCGAGTCGCAGAAGAGATTCTGAAACGTCAGCAGCCATTTTTCAGTGAAGGGGACCGTTTTCTCGCTCCCATGCGAATGCAAGAAGTCGCGGATGCTATTGGCATCAACGTTTCCACGGTGAGTCGAGCTATTTCAGGGAAGTGGTTTCAGGCGCCAGGAATGATTCGTGAACTGCGCAGCCTCTTCAGCGGAGGTACTGTGCGGGATGACGGTGCAGAGGAATCCAGAGGTGGAGTGATCGCACGAATCCAGGAAATGATCGAAAAAGAGGATTCTAAAAAGCCTCTCAGCGATGCTCTCATCGTCAAAGAACTCGAGAAAGCCGGTGTTCGTATTTCGCGCCGGACAGTGACCAAATACCGAGAAGCAGAGGATATTCCCTCCTCCCGAGAACGCCGCCAATATTAAAAATCAAACGGGAAGCCCGTATTCCGGTTCGGCGAGATTAAATTCTGCGTTTCAGGCCCGAAATTCAACAATTTGAGACACCTCTTTGCCCATGCTTACCCGAGGGAAGCCGACAATGAGGCACTCTTTGTATATTGCCACAGATGCAGTGATTTCCTGTTATGCTACCGGGATCCCAAATTTCCTCCCATGACGGGAGTTTAGACTTCATTTCCTGGAGACAACCAGACCGATGATTGAGATCGAGAACCTTTCTCTCTCCTTTGGAGATCGTCGAGCACTCGACGATGTTTCCTTTCATGTTCCCAAGGGAGCAGTGACAGGATTCATCGGAGAAAATGGTGCTGGCAAGACGAGTACATTCAGAGTTCTTACGACGTGGTTACTTCCTGATCCTGAAACCGTAAGTGTCAGAGTGGGGGGCATCGATCTTCTCAAAGATCCTCATGCCGCTTGTTCTCGGGTGGGAGTTCTTCCCGAACAGTTGGCACTGCCGGGTGAGCTTCGAGTCGATGAATATTTGAAATTCCGTTCTCGCCTGAAAGGTGTCTCTGGAAATCGTATTCATGATGAAGTCGTTAGGGTTCTCAATGCGGTCAATGCTCCTGAGATGATTCGCCGTCGACTCGATACCTTGTCACAGGGATATCGTCAGAGAATCGGACTCGCGGATGCACTATTGGGTGATCCTCCGGTTTTACTTTTAGATGAACCGACCCGTGGGCTAGACCCACGACAAATCACTCAGTTCAGAGAATTGATCGATGGGTTGAGAGGGAATCACACACTACTTCTGTCGAGTCATGTTCTCGGAGAAGTGGAGCAAGTCTGTGATCGCATCTGTGTGATCAGTGAAGGCCAGATTCGTCTCGAAGAAGACCGGGAAACATGGACGCAGAGACTGGATCAGCTCGGTCGACTACACCTAGAGCTCGATTGCCCAGACACCGGGGCCAAGTCACAGGTGACTCAATGGCTTAAAGAACAGCCGGAAGTCTCTGCTGTTGAAAATGAGGGGTCGGTCTGGAGTATTCAGGCGGACAGAACCCTGAGAACCCGGATCGGTAAAAAGGCACTGGACGAGAAGTGGATTATTCAGGAGCTTCGAAGTGAACCCGCGACCCTGGAATCCCTATTCCTTCAGTGGACAGGTCCTGAGAAAAAAAAGGCACAATCATGAAGCGTGCCTATTTCCTTTTTCGTAAAGAACTGACCTCGATTTTTGTTTCACCTGTGGCATGGATCATCATGGTGCTCTTCACTCTCGTCATGGGAGCGAACTTGTACCTCTCGATGATTGCGGTCTCAGGAGACTTGAAGCAATTGGTCGCTGCGGGCTATGGCGGTTTGGTTTCATGGTTCATGTTGCTGGTGATACCACCCTTGATCACCATGAAGAGCTTGGCAGATGAGAATCGTCAAGGCGCTCTTGAGGTGCTGATGGTGACGGGGATTTCCGATGCGAGTGTGGTGGCTGCAAAGTGGGCTGCCGCATGGACTTTTTATGTCATTCTCTGGTGTTGTTTACTTCCTCTTTGGGGAATCTTGGGAATGGTGGGTGTCCTCGACACCGGAGTCTTGTTCGTGACCCATTTGGGATTGTTCGTCGTGGGAGCGGCTTACTGTGCCAATGGGATTCTTGCTTCTGCACTCACGTCTCATCCTCTCGCCTCTGCGGGATTAGCATTCATGTTCAATGTGGGTCTCTTCATGATCCATTGGCTGAGGTTTTTCTTCCGACCGGGAGACTTGGAATTGCTCTGGGTAGAATATCTCAGTGCGGTTCATCACATCGGCGATGAACTGACGCAGGGAATATTGGATATCAGAGTTTTTGTTTGGTGGGGTAGTTTCACTCTATTAACGCTCTTCCTCTCTGCACGGGTATTAGAGAGGAGACGCTGGTGACCTCCGAATTGACTCAACGAAGAAAAAAAGCTCGAAAACACGTCGTCGCTCAGATTCTTTTGGCGTGCTGGTGTCTCTATGTTGTCAATGTTTGGGCGTTCCACACTTCGGTTCGAAGTGATTGGAGTTCCGATGGTGCATTGACAGTTACAGAACAAGACAAGGAACTCGTGAGGAGTTTGCCTGGTTCTGTTGAAGTGGTTGTTCCGCTCAATTTTGGACCCTCTGTCGAAGATCAATTGAGAACCAGAGTTCTATTGAAAGCGATCCGCTGGCTGGAAGAGTTGAGTGCTATCGCTCCAAACCGGTTGCAGCGACCCTTGACGATAGCCGTCAACAGAGAAGGCGATAAATGGGAGATTGAGAGACAAGAGTACAGTCCAGTTCTGGAAGTGGGAGATGTCGATCAGATCCATTTTTTCCATGATGGAAGAAGGCTTTCCCTCTCAGCAGAAGAACTGGCAGATTTTAAGTTTCCTAATGTCTTGGAACCTGAAAGTGCTGCTGAAATTCTTGTAGATCGAAGTCGAGAGGTTGTTGAGGCTGCTTTGAGGCAGGTGGTCAAGAAGGACTGGACTCGCGTACTCGTGAGTCAGGGACGTGGAGAACCTCCTCTGGATTCACGCCAAAGAAACTCACTTCGATTACTGAAAAAAGATCTTGAGATTCGGGGATCGATCGTTGATCCGATACGACTTTCCATCGAAGAGTCTGTGCCCAAAGAGTGCGATTTATTGATCATTGTCGCAGGAGGAGAAGGTGCCTTCGTCCCATTCCGATCTTCGGTGGAGAGAGGGATTGAGCGCCAACTTGAAGCAGGAGGGGGTGTCGTGATCTTGCTACCTCCCGTGGGTGTTTGTGGACTTGAGGGTTTGATGGCCCGGCATGGAATCTCTGTAGAGGCAGGGCTCATTGCGGAAAACTTCCCAGTAAAGCAGGGAGTTGTTCGACCTCAGTTTTTAGGAGTCGGACGTCATCTCGATCCTTCACACCCCATTACTGCTCCTCTCAATCAGGAAAATTTCACGGCAGGGTTTTCTACCGCAAGGTCCTTGTTGGTCGAGAAAGAGACAACAGGATTGCTCTACACAGGCCCAGGAGCCTGGCTCGAAAGAGATCTTGGGGCACCTCGACGGGATCTCGCTGAGATCCCTTCCCCAAAAGTTTTGGCAGCAGCGACTGAAGTGGGTGAGGGCAAGCTTGTCGTCATTTCTAGTTATTCAGCAGTCTTGCCTGATTTTTGGAAAGGAGACGTTCGTCGTTTCCTTCTTGCGTGTTTTGATTGGGCTTCAGGAGAAAACATTCTTCCTCCAGGGTCGGGTCGAGAGCCTATTTCCCATCAGATCGAATTGACTGCCGCGTTCAGGAATTCATTTTTCTGGACCAGTTTTCTCGTCTTGCCGATCAGTGCATTGGCGGGAGGCTTGTTGGTTGCAGGGCTGAGAAGGAGAGGAGCATGAATCCACGTACCACGATGATCCTCGCTCTTCTGGCTCTGATTCTGACCACCCTCGCTTTTCGATCGGTCAGAGATTCTCGCCCAACCTTCGTTGTTGGAGTTCAGAGACCTCTGAATTTCGCTATTCCTGCAGTGAAGTCTCTTCTCGTCGAAAGAGGAGATTCTGAACGGATTGAGATGCGTTCCTCAGATTCTGAAGGAACGGCATATTGGCAGATCACTCAACCTGTGAGCGATCCAGGTCGCTATGCTCCAATAGAAGATTTGTTGGTCATGCTGCGTGACGTGGAGTCCTTTGGTGAAGGGCCCGCCGATCTGACTTCAGTGGGATTAGATACACCTGAAATTTCGGTGACGATTCAAACGGGTTCCAAAAAACATACTCTTCAAATGGGGGCGGATCATTCTTCATTTTCAAGGGTTCATGCCACCATCGATGGCAATTCCGTACTGATCGACCGTGGAATCCGAAACGCTTTAAGAGATTTTAAACTTTCCGAGATAAGGGAAGATGCGGTCGTGGGTTTGAATCCGGATACGATTATCAAGTGCGTATTGGAGCGACCCGATAAGAAGACTCTCGAACTGAAACGAGAGGGGCCCTACTGGAAGATGTTGTCCCCTAGAATTTCAGATGCGAATGACACAAGAATAAGTGACTGGCTCGGAAAGTTGAGCCAATGGGCAGTGATCGATTTCATCGATGACCCCAGCACTCTTGGAAGTTCTCTCGACAACCCCCGTGCTAAATTAACACTCGAGACTCGTTCAGGTTCTACCAAGACAATCTCGGTAGGGGCGGTGTACGCCGTAGATGGTCAGGCTTCTGCCGTCGAGGTTCAAACCTCGGACAGAGATGGCGTCTTGATCGTCGCAGGATCGACTGCTGAGCAGTTGGTGACTTTGAATTCCAACAGTTTGATCAGTCCTTACCTCATTCGATTTGACGGACAAACTGTGGAACGTGTGGAATTGAAATCGGGTCAGTATGGACCTGTGTCCTCTGAGAAAAATCCCACAGGTGGTTGGACCCTCAATTGGGCGGGTGACGGAAGTATTCACACTGCAGATCCCTCTGTCGTTGGCGATTGGATCAACGCATTGCTTTCGCTCCGTGCAGAAACATGGCAGGAAGTGGATACCGGTTCTCTCCAAAAGTGGGGGTTTGACAGACCCCTCCTAGAACTGAACCTGTCGACAGGAATGGACGAGAAAGAAAGATTGCTGATCGGATCAGAGGTCCCGGATCAGGAAGGTGTTCATTACGTATGGAATCCCCGAGGCGAAGCCTGTGCCATAACACCTGTGCCTTTCCTTGAGGAGATGAGGTCCGCTCCCTTTAGTTTGAGATCGAGGCAATTGAGTCGTATTCCCGGTGAGTTGTTACGTTTCAGGATTACGGTGGCTGGGGGGGGCCCCCTAGATTTGGTGCGCCCTCACCAGAATTGGCGGGTGGTCTCGAGTACCGAGCCTTCTGTGAAGTCAGAGGATTTTCCACAATTGGAGATCTCCGCCATCAGTAAACGAATGGGTAGCTTACAGGTGGCTCGTTGGTTGGACCCTGGAGATGCTGCTCCTGATGAATCCGATTATAAAATCCGTCTCGATTGGCTGCCAGAATCGGGATCGGATCCCGTCAGGACATGCTTCTTGGGTGGACGGACTTCCGAGGGTTGGATCCGCTGCCGTATGGGGCAGGGGGAGTGGGGGTTTGGATTGGCTCCTGTCTCGGGAATCGACCTTGAGGCATTGACTCTTCAGGTCTATCGTCAACTGACAGAACAGCCGTAAAGGAGATAATTTGAGATCCTGGAGTAGCCTGCTTTTATTGCTGTTGTTCCTGATCCCAGTCATCTCCATCTGGTGGTATTCCCCTACAGATTTGCCTTTCGAAGTACTGCCTTCCTCTTCTGTGAAGGAATCGGATCCCATTTTTAATGAAGGTCTTCAGCCGGTCACACCCGAATCGACTCAAATAGAAAGACTTTCGAATCCTGAGCCAGAAGTCTTCCAAGGGGAAAAGGAACCCGATCAACAGGTCGAACCGAAGGAAGATTTTGAAATATGGATGAGGGCTCTGGATGATCAGGGCACTCCACTCGAAGGAGACATTTCGCTCCCACTCCTACTGGATGGGAATCCCGTCACCATTTCTGCGGGTGAAGGCCAAAGGATCTCCGGACGAGAATTAAGAACCTCATACCCTGGAACGGAATCTGTTCCGATTCCTCTGGGTGGAGGAAAATGGACTCTGGATGCGACTCAGCAGGTGAAATCCTTTGGAGGATTGATCGAAAGTCCCTGGGCTATACTGGGGCGACCCGAACAACCTGATCAGCGACCCGCCCTCATCGTTTTTGGACATACACCCTTACCTCCGGGAAGCCGACTAAGAGCGCAATTGATCGGTGAAGATCGTGTGCTCGATGGTGGAATATTGAAAACTCAGGCGGAGTCAAATATCTGGGTGCTCTCACTCAATCCTCGCCAATGGTTTGCGGGACGTCTTTCTCTCCAAATGGCGTGGTCCTGGGAGGCTTCTTCACAGTTTGACCAGAATCGAGTGCTTGAAATTCGAGGAGGCCAGTCTGAATTGAGAGAGAGCGATTGGGAGTGGAGCGGCTCTGTCATGGTCGACACCGCAAAAGTATTGGCTCAGCAGACTCGTGAAATTAAAGATTGGTATCGGGGAGCTCTCGAGGAGGTCGAGGCATCTCGTGATCTTCTTTTAGTGGCGGGGGCAAAGGCGAGAGGCAAGAGAGCCAAACTTGTCAAAGATGACGAAAGAATGGGGAAAATGTTACTGCATCCCCTGGCTCCTGAATTGGAAAACTTAGGCCGCAAGAATTCCTTCAATTTCAAAAGGTGGCGTCGTCTGATCGACGAAGAATTTCCTGCGCACTGGAGAGTGTGGTTGGAAAAAGAGGCTATTCCTTATCCGGACAGATATCCGGGCCCTGCCAGGAATGTTCAACTGATGTTTCATATGCTGAACAAATACAGTCGCCTAGAGAGTACGTTGATCTACTCTTCTTTGGGCAGAGATCG
>Ga0105349_10000217_pt1 | contig 21552 bp, 20 predicted proteins | sample EN1Hudseemescosm_FD_83661 | JGI IMG/M metagenome (GOLD analysis project Ga0105349, IMG submission 83661) | Methane-oxidizing microbial communities from mesocosms in the Hudson Canyon - EN1B Hudson Canyon | ecosystem: Environmental > Aquatic > Marine > Cold seeps | place: Hudson Canyon...
ATCAAATTCTTTCGCAACTAATTTTGTTTCTTCTAATATAGGTAACTTTTCTTCAAATATTTTGGCCCCTAAATTAGACGCTTCAGATAAATGAAGAATTTCTGAAGCTAAACCATCAGAAATATCAATCATGGATGATGGTATTATTTTATATTCCTTTAATATATTTATTATATCAACCCTAGCAACAGGTCTTAATTGTTTTTCAATGATATTTTTATAACTATTCAATTTTGGTTGCATTTCTGGATTATTTAAAAAAACCCTTTTTTCTCTTTGCAAAATTTTTAATCCTAAAAAGGATCTACCAAGATCTCCACTTACACACAACACATCATTTTCTTTAGCACCTCTTCTTAATGAAATATTTTTTTTTAATACTGTTCCTATAGCCGTACAAGATATAACCATACCTGTAATTGATGATGATGTATCACCGCCTACTAAATCAACAGAGTATTCATCGCAGGCAATTTTTATACCATCATAAAACTCATCAATAGCTTTCAAAGAAAATTTACTACTTATTCCAATATTTAATATAATTTGATTTGGACAGCCATTCATTGCATAAATATCTGAAAGATTTACAACCACAGATTTATATCCTAAATGTTTTAAAGGAAAAAAAGATAAATCAAAATGAACACCTTCTATTAACATATCTGAAGTAATTAATGTCAATAATTTTGAATTATCAATTATTGCACTATCATCTCCAATGCCGATAATTGTTGATTTTCTATTACTATTAAATTTTGAATTTATTCTGTTAATAAGTCCAAACTCTCCAATTTCTTCTATTTTTTTTATTTTCATTGTAAATATTAATTAATAAGTAAATATTCTATAATTATTTATAATTTTGTAGTTAGATGATTAAAATAAATAAAAAAGCTGTAGAAAAACTTAAAGAAATTAGAAATTCTGAAAACTATAGTTCTGATTATAATGTTAGAGTTAAAGTTAAAGGGGGTGGCTGTTCTGGTTTAATGTATGATTTAAATTTTGATAATAAAATATCTGATGATGATAATTTTTTTGAAGATAATGATATTAAAATTATTGTCGACAAAAAAAGTCTTTTCTATGTTTTAGGAACAGAATTAGATTTTAGTGATGGATTAAATGGAAAAGGCTTTCAATTTAAAAATCCAAATGCAACTAGAACATGCGGCTGTGGAGAAAGTTTTGCTGTTTAATACGCCCTTCCATTTATTCCATCTACATAATTCATAAAAGATCTATTAGCAACCTTGTTACCACCAGAAGTAGGATAATTTCCTGTGAAATACCAATCACCTAAATGATTAGGGCAAGCTTTATTTAAATTTTCAATAGTCTGATAAATTACTTTAAATTCTGATTTTAAAGATTTAGGTTTAACAATTTGAGCAATAGAATCTGATAAATCCTCATATGAAAATAAATCATAAAGTTCTTTTACGTGATTTTTTGGGTGCTCTTCTACAAAAGATTTTTTACACTTATTATAAATATTTTTAATTTTAGAATCCATTTTATTGATATTTAATAATCTAATTAAACCTCTAAATGCAACAAATTGATTCATTTTACTCATATCTATGCCATAACAATCTGGATACCTAATTTGAGGAGAAGAAGAAATAAAAACTATTTTTTTAGCATTTAAACTACTCAAAAGTGTTAATATACTCTTTTCAAGTGTAGTTCCTCTAACAATAGAATCATCAATTATTACTACTGTATCTTTATTAGGATTCACAACTCCATGAGTTGTATCATACACATTAGAAACAAGCTCATTTCTGTTATCATCATCAGTAATAAAAGTTCTCATTTTAACATCTTTGCTGACAAGTTTTTCAATTCTTACTTTAAAAGATAAAAGATCTTTTATGGATCCTTCATGTGGCTTATTATCTATTATAACTCTTTGTTTTTTATTAATAAGATAATCTTTTAAACCATCCATCATACCTAAAAAACAAGTTTCAGATGTATTAGGAATATATGAAAAAATAGTATCTCTTAAATTTGAGTCTATTGCATCTAAAACTTGAGGTATCAAATATTTTCCAAGTGTTTTCCTCTCTTTATATATTTCTGGATCATTACCTCTTGAAAAATATATCCTTTCAAAACTGCATGATTTTTTTTCTTTTGAATCAATAAATTTTTCTAATGAAAAACTACCATCTTTATTTATGATAAGAGAATGACCAGGTTTTAATTCTTTTATTTCAGAAAAATCACATCCAAAAGCAGTTTTTATAGGAGGTCGTTCACTAGTAGAAACAATAATTTCATCATTTACATAATAGTACAAAGGCCTAATTCCTGAAGGATCTCTAGCAATAAAAGAAGACCCATGACCCACTAAACCTGAAAGTGCATAACCACCATCAAAATCTTTAAATGAATTTTCTAAAACATTAGTAAGATTAATTTCTTCTTCAATTTTCGAAGATATTTCTTTCTTTGAATATTTGTCAAAATACTTATTGTAAATTCTATTATTTTCTTCATCTAAAAAATGACCTATTTTTTCTAGTAAAGTTACATTATCTGATTTTTCCTTTGGACTTTGACCTAGATCAACTAAAGCTCCAAACAAATCATCCAAGTTTGTCATATTAAAATTTCCAGCTAAAATTAGATTTTTACTTTTCCAATTATTTTGCCTTAGAGATGGATGACAATTTTGAATAGAATTTTTTCCAAATGTACCATATCGTAAATGACCTAACCACAATTCACCAGTGAAACTAACATTTCTCTTCAACCATTCTTCATTTTTAACATTTTCTCCTCCAATTTTATCAGCCTTTATCAATTTTTTATTAATCCTTTTAAAAATATCTTGAATAGAATCTTTTTCAATTGATCTATACCTACTAATGTACCTTTCTCCAGGAGGCGTATTCAATTTTACACATACAACTCCTGCACCATCTTGGCCTCTATTTCTTTGTTTATGCATCAATAGAAACATTTTATTAACACCATATGACTTAGTTTTATACTTATCAATATAATACTGTAAAGGTTTTCTAAGTCTAAGTAATGCTATACCACACTCGTGTTTAATTCTTTGACTCATATTATCCATATATTTCTAATTTAATTTTTTTAGATTCAAAACCCAATCCTTTTAAATTAGTTCTTGCTTCTTTAATCATATCTTTCCAACCACACAAATAAAATATTGGATTATTTACTGATTTATTTTTTAAAATATTAAGATATTGTTCATGAACATATCCTGATTTTCCTATCCATTTTTCTCTAGATAATGTGGGAATATATTTAAAATTAATCATCGAATTATGTAAGTAATTCATTTCTTCAAAATATAAAATATCTTGTGTTGTTCTAGAACCAAAAATTAAATAAATATTTTGATAGTTAATCTTTTTTAGATTAATATATTTTAACATACTTCTAAATGGAGCTAAACCAGTACCAGTACAAATAAAAAATATATCATTATCAATTACATCAGGTAAAACAAATTTACCTAATGGTCCTTTAACCTCTAATTCATCGCCCTCAGTAATTTTTTCAAATAATAAAGTTGACATATCACCTCCTTCTAATTTTACTATAATTAATTCCACTACATTAGAATTTTCATTAAAAGATGCTATTGAATAACTTCTAATAAGATCATTAATTTTTATTTGTATAAATTGTCCAGCAGTATAATTAAATTTATCAACTTCTATTTTAATAAAAAATTTCCAAGTTAATTCTGTCTCTTTTTGAAGTGAATGAAAAAATGCCTTAGTCCACATAAATTGTTATTTAAATGGCAAATCTAAGACCTTAAAAATAAAAAAAAAATTTATTGTATTTTTCAAAGATTTTAAATTATAAACCATCTAAAAGAATAAATTAAAAAGGTTTTAAAAAATCAAAATATAAATAGATTTTTTTCTTTCAAATATTTAGTTAATATTTGGAATCCTATTTTAAAAAATAGCATTAACATATTAATAAAAACCACTAAATAATATGCACTTAGAGCATTGGGATAAATGTTTGTCTTTAATAAAAACTAAAATTGGTATTCAAAGTTTTAAAACCTGGTTTAGACCTATTGAATCTATTAGTTATAATAATAAAACACTGACACTAAAAGTTCCTAATAAATTTTTCTATGAATGGTTAGAGGAGCACTATATAAAACTTCTTAATGAAGTCATATCAAATGTATTAGGAAAAAATGGTAGAATTGAATACATAATTCCAGATAATACACTAACAAAAAATAAAATTAAAGCTGCTAAATTAAATTATAAGAATACATTTTTAGAAAGTTCAAATTTAAATAATCTAAATTCTAATTATGTTTTTAAAAATTTTATTAGTGGCAAATGCAATAGTGTAGCTAGGACAGCAGGAAAAAAAATATGTAAAAGTCCAGGAAATAATCCATTTAATCCTTTAATGGTATATGGAAAAACTGGACTAGGTAAAACTCATATTATTCAAGCAATTGGAAATAAAATAATTAATAATAATAATAATAATAATAAAAGTGTTTATTATGTTACATCGGAAAAATTCGCTAATCAATTTATAGATTCTTTAAAAGAAAATAAATTAAAAAATTTCAGTAAATTTTATACCAATATAGATGTTTTAATTATTGACGATGTTCAATTTTTCAGTGGGAAAACAAAAACTCAAGAGGTATTTTTTCATATATTCAATCAATTAAATTTAAATCAAAAACAAATTGTTTTATCTGCTGATAAATCTCCAATTAAATTAAGTGGATTGGAAGAAAGATTAGTAAGTAGATTTAAATCAGGACTTACTGTTGAATTAGAAAAACCTGATTATCAAACAAGACTCAACATATTAAAATTTAAAGTCAAAAAAGATAACCTCAGTATATCTGATGATGTAATAGAATATATTGCACGAGAAGTAGATTCAAATATTAGAGAAATTGAAGGTGTACTTATATCATTAATGGCTCATTCAACAATTTATAAGATAAAAATTGATCTGAATTTAGCTAAATCAATTATTAATAAAATTGTAAAAAATACAAATAGAGAAATTGACATTAATTACATCCAAGAAATTGTATCTAAATATTTTCATATATCAATTGAAGAAATGAAAGATAAAGTAAGAAAAAAAGAAATAGTAATAGCAAGACAAGTTGCGATGTATTTCTCAAAAGATTATACTAATAATTCTTTAAAATCTATTGGCTTTCATTTTGGTGGAAGAGACCATAGTACTGTAATCCATGCTGTTCAATCCGTAAACGACATGATTGATACTGATATTATTTTCAAAAAAAATATTAATGAAATCAACAAAAGATTATCATCAAATTAAAATTAAATATTCTATTTAATTATTATTCCTCTTAATAATTTCAATAAAAAAACTTACTTTAATTTAGAGTTTATAAATTCTCTTAATCTATTGTGAAAAAATTATGTTAAAATGATAAAAATCTTTTTTAATTTATTGATACAAGGAATTATTATCTACGAAAAGATAATTAAAACTTTCCAAACCAATAATTCAATAAAAGATCAAGATGAATTATTAAAAAAACTCATTAATAAATCAAAAAACACACAATTTGGAAAAGATCATAATTTTGGTATAATCAAAAATTATTCTGATTATAAAAATAGAGTTCCAATAAGAGATTATGAAGATTTCAGTAATTATATTAATCAAATAAAATCAGGAAAAAAAGATATTTTATGGCCTGGATCTCCAATATATTTTGCTAAAACATCTGGAACTACATCTGGGACTAAATATATTCCAATAACTAAAAATTCTATTCCTAATCAAATTAACAGTGCTAAAAAAATGTTATTTGATTATATCAAATTAAAAAAATCCGTAGATATTTTAAATGGAAAAGTTTTGTTTTTATCTGGATCTCCCAAATTAGAATTGATTAATAATATTTATGTAGGAAGACTATCTGGAATTGTTAATTATCATAAGCCCTTTTTATTAAAGCATATATACCTACCATCCAATAAAACAAATCTTATTGAAAATTGGGAAGAAAAAATTAATAAAATCGCTGATGAAACATTAGGAAAAGATTTAAGGGTAATTGGTGGTATCCCTCCATGGCTACAAATGTATTTTGATGTTTTAAAAAACAAAACGGGGAAAAAAATAAAAGATATTTTTCCAAATTTAAAATTAATATGTCATGGAGGAGTTAATTTTGAACCTTACCGAGCTAACCTTTTTGATACTATAGGTTCTGAAATTGATACATTAGAAACTTTTCCTGCATCTGAAGGTTTTTTTGCCTATCAAAACAACTTAGAAAAAAATGACTTAATTCTTCAAACTAATTCAGGAATATTTTATGAATTTATTTCAATGGACAATATAAATAACAAAAATCCAGAAAGAATAACTTTAAAAAATGTTGAAATAAATAAAAACTATGCTGTTATAATTACTACAAATGCAGGATTATGGTCATACAATTTAGGTGATACTATTAAATTCACTTCTCTAAGTCCTTATAAAATAATTGTAACTGGAAGAACAAAACAATATATATCAGCTTTTGGAGAACATGTTATCGTTGAAGAAATAGATAAAGCATTAATAGAAACCTGCAAATCATTTGAAGAAGTAAAAATAATTGAATATACGGTTGGTCCTAAAATAGAAAATAATAATCAAAAATCTCATCATCAATGGTTAATAGAATTTGCAAAAGAACCTAAAAATTTATATGATTTTGAAAAAGAATTAGATCTAAATTTACAAAAATTAAATCCATATTATAAAGATTTAATTCAAGACAAAGTTTTAACTACATTAAAAATTAAAACTTTAAAAAAGAAATCATTTATTAACTTTATGAAATCTATTGGTAAGTTAGGAGGACAAAACAAAGTTCCTAGAATTTCTAATAATAGAGAGATTATTAATGAAATTTTAAAAAGTAATTAATTTGAAAAAAAAAATTGCAATACTTGGCTCTACTGGATCAATTGGGACTCAAACTCTAGAAGTTATTAATAATAATTTAGATAAATTTTCAATTGAATTACTTTCTGCACATTCAAATATAGATCTTCTAATAAAACAAACAATAAAATTTAAACCTAAGACAATTATTATTGGAAATAAAAACCATTATAAAAAATTGAAAATGACTTTTAAAAGTCAAAAAATTAATATTCTATATGGAGAAAATGCTCTAAACAATTTTTATGAATATTGTAATGTTAATTTAGTCGTTACTGGTTTAGTTGGAAAATTAGGATTAATACCCACAATAAATGCAATCAAAAATAAAATAGATATTGCACTTGCAAATAAAGAAACTCTAGTAATAGCTGGAAATATAATTAATAAATTATTAATAAAACACTCTGTTAATTTATATCCTATTGATTCTGAACATTCCGCAATCTTTCAATGTCTAATTGGTGAATCAAAAAAATCAATTGAAAAAATTATACTTACTGCTTCTGGTGGACCATTTAGAGGAAAAACATTAAAAGAATTAAAAAATGTAACTAAAGTTGATGCATTAAATCATCCTAAATGGAAAATGGGTGATAAAATAACTATTGATTCATCAACATTAATGAATAAAGGACTTGAAGTAATTGAGGCTAAATGGTTATTTAACGTTGATATTAACAAAATTGAAGTTGTTCTACATCCTGAATCTATTATTCATTCAATGGTTCAATTTATAGATGGATCTATAAAAGCTCAACTCGGAGAACCAGACATGAAGATTCCAATTCAATATGCTTTAAGTTATCCAAAAAGAATTAAAAGTAATTTTCCAAGATATATATTTGACATAAATAAATCTTTAAATTTTGAAAAACCTTGTCTAAAAACATTTAATAATTTAAAATTAGCATTTACTGCTGCCCAAAATGAAGGGAATGCACCATGCATTCTAAATGCATCTAATGAAATTGTTGTGGAATCATTTTTAAGAGAGAAAATTAAATTTCTTGATATGACTAATATAATAGAAGAATCTTTAAATAAAATATCCTATATTGCAAATCCTAATTTAGAAGAATTAATAGAAACAGATTACATTACTAGGAATTTTACAAAAAAAATAATAAATAATTTATAAGATATGGATGGTTTAATTATGGCACTTCAAATGATTCTTGCTCTCTCTATTATAGTGGGAATTCACGAATTTGGTCATCTTATAGCTGCCAAAATTTTTGGTATGAAGGTAGAAAAATATTATATAGGATTTCCCCCAAAAATTTGGAGTTTTAAATATAAGGATACTGAATATGGATTAGGTTCAATCCCTTTAGGAGGCTTTGTAAAAATTTCTGGAATAATAGATGAATCATTTGACACTAAACATATAAATAAAAAACCAGAGCCATGGGAATTTCGATCAAAACCTGCATGGCAAAGATTAATAGTTATGCTTGGTGGAATTATATTTAATGTAATTACAGGAGTATTAATTTTTGTAATATTGACATATAATTATGGAGAGAGTTCTATATCTAAAGATGAAATAAATAAAGATGGAATATTAGCGCTTGAAATTGGAAAAGACATTGGATTTGAAACAGGCGATAAAATATTAAAAATTAATAATGAAGATTGGAATAGATTTAAAGATTTAGTAAATCCAAATATTTTTTTAAATAAAAATAGTTATTATACAATATTAAGAAATGATAATGAAGTAACAGTTCATTTACCAAAAAATTTTATTGATATGATGTCTTCAAAGGAAACTAGAGGTAAATTTATATCTTATAGAAGACCATTCATTATAGACAGCGTATATTCAAATGCATATAAATCAGGAATTAAAAAAGGTGATAAAATTGTATCTGTTAATAACAATAAAATAATTGATTTTAATGAACTTCGAAAAGTAGTAGAAAGTAATTCAAATTCTATAATTCAAATAACTATTGAGAGAAACAAAATGCTTATTGATAAAATAGTAGATGTTAATAAAGATGGTCAAATAGGAATAAGAGCCGATATAAAAGAACTTGATATTACTAAAAAATATTTTTCCTTTTTTGAATCAATAAATATAGGAACAGAAAGAGCATTTGGCTTTGTTTGGTTAAATATTAAAGCATTTAAAAAAATGTTTGCAGGAGAAATAAACCCAACAAAAAATTTAGCAGGACCAATAGGAATTGCTCAAATCTTTGGATCTAAATGGAACTCAATTCAATTTTGGAGTACAGTTGGATTGCTTTCAATGATTTTAGCATTTATGAATTTACTTCCAATACCAGCACTTGATGGAGGACATGCCATGTTTCTTTCTTATGAAATCATATCAGGGAAAAAGCCATCAGAAAAATTTTTAGAATATTCTACTAGATTTGGAGTTATAATATTACTTAGTTTGATGTCTTTTGTAATATTAAATGATATATATAAATTATTTGTCTAAAATTATTTCTATCAAATCCAAATTCATTATTTTATTATTATTAGCAAATTTAATTTTTGTTATAAAATCATTTTCACAATCATCTTTTGAATTTCTAACCATAAATGAAAATGCTAAAATTAAAGCTCTTGGAGGAAATAATGTGTCCCTTACTAAAAATCAAAATTATTACTTATCTAATCCATCATTTTTGTTCTACTCAAAAAATCAAAATATTTCTATTAATCATATGAATTATATAGCAGACATTAATTCATCCAGCATTTTATATTCTGACAGTCTAAAAAACATAGGAAAATTTGGTATTGGAATAAAATATTTTTCACATGGAAAATTTGATGGTTATGATGTACTTGGTAATTCAACGGGATCTTTTAATCCAAAAGAGTTTGCAATTACTATTACTAAATCTGTTAAATTTTCAAATTTCATATTTGGAACAAATCTTAAATACGTAAATTCAAAAATTTTTGATAAATCTGATAATGCTTTTTTAATTGATATTGGAGGTATTTTCTATCCTACAACAAAAAAAAACTTGACTATAGGAATGACCATATCAAATTTTGGATTCCTATTATCAAAAAATAATACTTATATACCATTTTTCGTTCAGATCGGAACTACTTTCAAACCTGAATATATGCCTATTAGATTCTCATTTACAATTAACAAATCATCAGAAAAAAATAACTTATTAAATATCTATTCAACCTCATTTAATAAATTATTATCCCTTATGAATATAGGTACAGAAATATTAATATCTAAGAATATAAATTTTCAATTAGGTTATAATTATAAATTAAACAAAGAATTGTCCCTTACAAATAACAGAAATAATGGTGGCATATCTTATGGGATTGAGATACTTTTGAAAAGATTTAATATAAACTATGCAAGAGTAGTTATGAATACAATAAACACATCTAATGTAATATCCCTTAATTTTAATTTAAAAAGAATTTAAATTTACCAAATGAAAAAAATAATACACATGACACCTCAACAAATAGTAAATGAGCTAGATAAATATATTATTGGTCAAAATGAAGCTAAAAGAAATGTTGCAATAGCATTAAGGAATAGATGGAGAAGAATGAATGTAACTGGTGAAATGAAAAATGAAATAATTCCAAATAATATACTTATGATAGGCGCTACCGGAGTTGGTAAAACAGAAATAGCAAGAAGACTCGCAAATCTATCAGATGCTCCATTTACAAAAGTAGAAGCATCAAAATTTACTGAAGTAGGATATGTTGGAAGAGATGTTGAAAGTATGGTTAGAGATTTAGTTGAACAATCCGTTAATTTAATAAAAGTTCAAAAAAAAGAAGAAGTAAAAATTAAAGCTGAAAAAAGTGTAAATAATATTATTCTTGATGTGCTAATACCTCCAATAAATAAAGTCCAATCAAACATTAATTTAAGTTTAGAAAAAAAATTACCGAATGAAGACAAAGAAATAAATGAAAAAACTAGAGAAAAATTTAAAACAAAAATAAAAAATGGAGAATTAGATGATAGAAAAATAGACATAGTAATTCAAAAACAAAATAATTCAGGAATTGGAATGATTGGTGGTGGCATGATGGACGAATCTTCTATGATAAATTTACAAGATATGATAGGCAACATGATGCCCAAAAGAAATAAAAAAAGAAAAGTAACAATTGGTGAAGCAAAAAAAATACTTCTTGAGTCTGAGATGTCAAAATTAATTGATATGGATGAAGTAAAAGATGAAGCTATACAAAGAGCTGAAAATACAGGAATAATTTTTATAGATGAAATTGATAAAATTAGTGGAGGATCAAAAAAAGGAGGTGGACCAGATGTTAGTAGAGAAGGTGTTCAAAGAGATCTATTACCAATTGTTGAAGGGACTTCTGTTACCACTAAATATGGAGTTATGAAAACAGATCATGTTTTATTTATTGCTGCTGGAGCTTTTCATTTATCAAAACCATCCGATTTAATTCCTGAACTTCAAGGTAGATTTCCAATCAGAGTTGAATTAGATAATCTAACGCAAGATGATTTCTTAAAAATATTAAATGAACCTAAAAATTCATTAACAAAACAATATACGGCTTTAATTAAATCTGAAAATGTAGAAATTATATTTAATGAAGATGCTCTAAAAGAAATTTCAGAAAAAGCATTTATAATTAATTCTGAAATTGAAAATATTGGAGCAAGAAGGCTTCACACCGTGATGAGCAAACTTTTAAATGAAATATTATTTGATATTCCTGAAAAAATTGGTCCTAATGCAAAAATTATTATTACAAAGAATATGGTTGAGGAAAAACTAAATGCTATAACTCAAAATAAAGATTTGAGTGAATACATTTTATAGTTTTAAATCTTTTGGAAATTTAATCCATTTTACTAATCCTGATTTATAATTTATATTCTTCCAATTATCAACATCAAATACTATTATTACAATACCTGAAGTTGGCAAATTATCTAATTTTAAATTAGTTAATTTATTAATGATATTAGTTAAACCAGGATTATGTCCAACAATTATTGCCTTATTATATTTATTATTTAGTTTAAGAACACAGTCAAAAATTAGATCAGATGAAGAATGGTATAAATTTTCAGAAAATATATTTGATCTAACATTAATTAAATCTAAAAAATAATTTGATGTTTGAGTAGTTCTTTTTGAAGAACTAGATAATAATAAATCAACTTTTTTAATTTTCTCAGATAATTCAAATGACATTTTTTTTGCATCCTTTATACCTCTCTTATTGAGAGGTCTATCAAAATCAGATAAGCTATGATCCTTCCAACTTGATTTACTGTGTCTAATTATTATTAAAGTTTTCAAAAAATAGATTTAAAACGACTTGGAATTTTAATAATTGGATTTCCTTTAAGATTTCCTGGCTTATTTATTGCATAAAAAGGTCTAAAGCATGATTGTTTCTTTCTAGCTTTATCAAAGAAAGAATCACCATCAATCGGTGAACTATTTTCAATTAACATAAAAAGCTTATAACGTCTATCAAAATGTCTTTTCCAACCATCTTTTAATAGTGCCTTATCACCTATTTTTTTCTGTGCTATTTCATAATCAACCATACCTAAATGAAATAAAAACAAGTTTGGATCTATTTTAAAATTTTTTCCTTTTATCCTATGTAGACCTGAACCCCACGTAAGAGGTCTAGTAGCAATAATTGGTTTCGTATAACGCGCCGAAACATGAGCAAAATTTCTCTGCTCTAAAAAACATTTTTTAGGATTTATAGATTTTTCATTATTTCGATTTTGACCTACATCTAATCCTAAAGCAGAAAGAGAGGAAGAAAAAATAGGCTTCTGCAAATACTCAAATAATGTTAGATTAACATTTGGATCCACGACCAATAATTCATCAATATCACAGGCAATTACAATATCATATCGATGAAATAAAGTTTTTGCAAATTTAGAAATAATTAAAGCACGATTACGATCACCAGTTGATCTACCGTATTTAATATGAGGAATCTTTATAAAATTTATTTTTTCATCTTTTTCAGGTGAAGGTTGATCAAATCCATCTAAAATGAGAAACAAATTATTAAAACCAAATATTTGACCATAATAATCAATCCATTTTGAAATGAAAAAATTATCGTTTCTAGCCATAGAAAGTACGGCAATATTTTTATTAATATTATCTTTCATTTTATGAAATTAATTACAAATTCAAAATATTATCCATCCAATTAAATATTTTTTCTTGATCTTCTCTTTTTGCTAAATCAAGACTTTGTATACATATAAACTTAATATCTTTATTTTTAGCACACAATTTAATTTTTTTACTAACATAATTCTTCTTTCTATTAACAGGTTTAAAGTATACTGCTTGTATTGGAGCAGAGAAAAAATTTCCTTCACAAATTTCTAAATGATTTGCAAGAGCTACAGTATTATATTGATTATAATTTCGAAATTTAAGTGCCATATGTTTTAAAAAGAGATTATTATGTCTATTAAAGTAATTTTTTAACCTATTTTTATCAACTGGAAAAGGTGTATGTTCTGATCTAAAAAATCTAAACTTAAACCCTAAAATCTCAGCAGACCACCATTGACTAATATAAAATGAAGGACTTAAATTTATGATATTATATTTAGAATAAATTTTTTGAATATTTTTATAAAATTTATTTCCTAGAATCCTTAACCAAGGACGAAATTTCCAAGATCCTCTCATAACCGGTCTTCCATTGCGAAACCAATCTTCAGGCTTTACATTCCTAATAAGGAAAAAATCATCATTAAAATAAACATAATAATCTGATAGACCTTTAATTCTCCATAAAAATCTATCTATAGTTCTAGAGTTAAAAGTTGGTAAAAATTGCTCAAATCCTTCAAATATCTCCTTATGATCTACAATTTGTATTGAATTCAATCTATCTGGGAATGAATTTTTAATATATTTTTCAATATTAGGATTTTGAGAATCAGTAACTATAAAAATATTTCTAACAAAAGAAGCAAATTTAAATATTGATAAAATACAATATTTTATTTCATTAACTGAAACAAAACGAGTACTATGAGCACCAGGAATTCTCGCAATATCTTTATCATTCAAATAAGAATTTATTTTCTTTTTATGCTTAGAGTCATTACCATTAACCCAAGGGATAACAACATCAATTGGAATTTTATTTTTGATTAAAAATTTAGTAACCATCTATTTTTGTATCAAATATAAACTTCTTTATTAGTTCAATCAATTCTACTTTTTTTTTTTTAATTATATTATATAGAGTTTTAATGTATTTAATTAAATAAAAAATGAAATTATTATATTTTCCTTTAATACTCTTATTAATATATAGTATTGATTTAAAATCTTATAGCAATTTAGATACAATAATATATCAAAAAAAACGAATTGAATTTGAAGTAGAATTTCTAAATAGAAACTATTGGGTAGAATCTAATTTGGATGAATTACTATTAATAAAAGACTATGAAACAGGAAAAAATATTAAATGGGATTTTATAATATATAATAAAAAATTAAACGAAATATATAATGAAAAAATTCTAATGGATAGATCTTTTACACTATATGAAAAACAATCTGAAAATAAAGATTTTAATATTTTATATAAAAAAGAGTATTCTAATGAAAAAGAATATTTACTTATAAAAGTAAGATCAGATTCATCTAAAATAGCTCAATACAATATAAAATTGCCAATAAGTTCAAAAATTTTAGATTTTATCATTTTAAATGATTTATTTATTTTTTCAAGTACTACAAAAAAAGGAGAATATTTATTGAGTATTTATAATATAAAAAATAAAAGATATAAACACTTACACGCTTCATTAAGTATTAACGAAAAAATTATATCAATCAATAAAATCAATTCTGATAAATTTGAAATTAATGTGTTGACAGAAAAATTAGATAAATCTAATTCCATATCTAAAAGAAAATATGATATAAATGGTAATGAAATCGAAAAATTAAATATTTCAATTAATAATAAGTCGATAATTAATGGAAAATTCTATGAAATAGATAATAAAATTATTGGAATTGGTTTTTATGGATTAATGAATTCTAGCTCGCCTCAAGGAATCTATATTTCAAGTCACATAAATCAAACAATAGAATTTATTAAAATTTATAACTTTTATGAACTTCCTAATTTTTATACTAATAATAAACAAAGAAAAAATATTTTAAAAAAAATAAAAAATAACCGATTTGATAAAATTAGGCTAAATCATAATTTTGTATTTAATTCTTTTTTTAAATTTAATGAAAACTATATTTTTAGTGCCGAATCACTAATATTAAATTATAACAGCAATGGAAAATATTCTTATATTCCATTCTACAATACTTATTCAGGAACTTATGACAAAATGATAAATCCAAATTTTAAAGGATATGATCATTCAAAAATGCTTTTAACTAGCTTCAATTTAAATGGAAATATAAATTGGAATACCACACATAAAATTAACAATCTTAATACTTTTGATAAAGTTGTCTACTTTAATAATTTAATACATAAAGAAAAAATACTTTCATTTTATGTGAGCAAAGGATATTTTAACTATGGATTAATTGATAAAATAAATAATAAATTTTCTTTTAAAAGCATACCTCTAATTTTAAAATACAAAAATGATATTATTAAAGAAACTGAAAATAATCCTGAAGGAACAAGTTTATGGTATAGTAATAATTATTATACATATGGAGTTCAAAAAATCAAAAACACATTAAATAACAAAGTAAAAGTAAATAGAAGAGTATTTTTTATATCAAATTTTGAAATAATAAAATAGTTTGAAACATTTTCTTAAAATGAAAGTATATTTGCAGATAAAACGATGCTTAAATCTAGGTTATTTGATACAAAAAGATTAGATATAACAATTGATCGTCTTTGTCATCAACTAATAGAAAATCATTCGGATTTTAAAGATTCTTTATTAATTGGCCTACAGCCAAGGGGTATATATTTACAAAATAGAATTATCAAAACAATTAATAAACTTCTTTTAATAGAAGTCCCATCAGGATATTTAGATACGACATTTTATAGAGATGATTTTAGAACAAAAGAAGTACCTAAAGCCAAAGAAACTTTTATGCCTTATCTAGTTGATAATAAAAATGTAATAATAATAGATGATGTTTTATTTACAGGTAGAACTGTAAGATCTGCAATGGAAGGAATTATGAACTTCGGAAGACCTAATAAAATTGAATTATTAGTATTAATAGATAGAAAATTTAGTAGACATATTCCAGTTGAACCAACTTATTATGGAACAAGAATTAATACTTTAACATCTCAAAAAATTATAGTTAACCTAACCGAACAAGGTTTTGAAAAAGATAATATATGGATAACCAATAATGAATAAACTAAAATCTAAACATTTACTAGGTATAAAAGATTTATCTATTGAAGAAATAGAATTGATTTTTGATACTACTAAAATGTTTAAAGAAGTTCTATCAAGACCCATTAAAAAAGTTCCATCATTAAGACATTTAACAATTGCAAATATCTTTTTTGAAAATAGCACTAGAACAAAATTATCTTTTGAACTAGCAGAAAAAAGACTTTCAGCTGATATAATAAATGTTTCTTCATCACTTAGCTCAGTAATAAAAGGTGAAAGTTTATTAGATACTATAAATAACATTCTAGTTATGAAAGTTGATATGATTGTAATGCGTCATCCAAGTGCTGGTGCTCCTCATTTTATATCTAATAAAATTAATGCTAGTATAATTAATGCAGGAGATGGGACACATGAACACCCTACTCAAGCACTACTTGATTCATTTTCAATTAAAGAAAAATTAGGAAGTTTAAAAGGTAAAAAAATTGCAATTATTGGAGACATTTTGCATTCAAGAGTTGCAATATCAAACATTTATTCTCTACAAAAACTTGGTGCAGAAGTTATGTTATGTGGACCAAAAACATTAATGCCAAAATTTATAAGTGAATTTGGTGTTATTATTGAAAATGATATCAAAAAAGCTCTAAAATGGTGTGATGTTGCCAATGTATTGAGAATTCAATTAGAAAGACAAGAAGTTAAATATTTTCCATCTTTAAGAGAATACAGTTTATATTTTGGAATTAATAAAAAGTTACTTGATAAAATAAATAAAGATATAATCATAATGCATCCTGGACCAATAAATAGGGGTATAGAAATTAGTAGTGATGTAGCAGACTCAAAGAATTCAATAATTCTTGATCAGGTTGAAAATGGTGTAGCTATAAGAATGGCAGTTATGTATCTCTTATCTCTATCTAAATAATAATCAATGATAATATTAGGTTATCTTTTATTATCAATTCTCCTCATTTTACTTCTTACATCTAAATTAAAAATTCACCCAACAATAAGTCTCTTTATTGGAAGTTTGTTTTTGGGACTTTTACTTAAAATGAATTTGAATGATATATTAGAATATATCTTTCAAGGATTCTCAAATGCCATTAAATCAATAGGATTGATAATTATTTTTAGTACTATAATTGGACAATTTCTAAAAAAAAGCGACTCAATTAAAAAATTTGGTGATTTAATTTTATATAACTTCCAAAATAAAACATTAATATCCATTAATTTATTAGGACTTTTCTTAGGTACGGTTGTATTTTGTGATTCAGGTTTTTTAATTTTAAATGGTATTTCAAAATCAATTGCCTCAACTACTAATTACTCATTAACAAGTTTAAATTTATCCTTATCTGGTGGACTTTATGCTTCACATACATTAGTACCTCCAACTCCTGGGCCATTAGCAGCTATAAATAATCTTAATGGAATAAGTATGATTGGAGATATAATGCTTTTAAGTATAATTGTTTCAATACCAGCTTCATTGATTTCTTTTATTTATGCTAGAAAAACTTTTGGAAAATTAAATCTCAAAATTAAATCTCAACATTTAAAACTAACTTCAGACTATATAATACCCATTTTAGTTATAATTATTCCTTTATTTCTAATAAGTCTAAATACCTTAACAAATTTTATAAATAACGAAATATCAATAAATATAATTTTATTGTTAAAATTGATAGGGAACCCTATTAATGCATTATTTATTGGAATTATACTATCATTTTTTCTACCAAATACTAAAAATAAAAAACCAATTATAATTTATGATGCTCTTAAAGATTCATGGCCAATTCTAATATTGACTTCTATGGGTGCAGCATTTGGAAATGTAATTAAGAACTCCGAATTATCATCTTTACTATCTAATGTATTTGCTAACAATAATATATCCCTAATTTATATAGTAGTTACTTGCTTCATCATAAGTGTAATTTTAAAAACTAGCCAAGGATCAAGTACTTCTGCAATGATAATTAGTAGTTCCATTATTTTCCCACTAATTAGTTCATATAATTATTCATCTTTTGAAATAGGTATGATGGTATTATCACTTGGAGCAGGATCAATGATGATTTCTCATATAAATGACTCTTATTTTTGGATAGTAACACAAAAATCAAATTTAAAAATGAATGAAGGAATAAAATATTTTTCCTTAATGAGTATTATGCAAGGAATAGGAACTTTTACGATTATTCTTTTAATAATTTTATTTTTTAACTAATACAGAGTAATTACAGCTAAAATCATCTCAGAACAAATGAAATAAAAGGAAAAATTTATGAAGATGAAATTTTAATTCGTCAGATCTTAAAGGAAAAGATGCTATTCTTGGAAATTAAAAATTAAAGAAATATATTTATACGATAACAATAAATATAAAATTGTACCTTTCAAGTCTTCAAAAATTTATCTTAAAAACAGCACTTAGTAATATAAATAATGAATCATTGACATTATATTCCGATGCTCAAGAATCAACAATAATTAAATCTAACAATAATACTAATTCTCTAAAAAAAAAACTACTAACCTCTTCTATCAATGAATTTCTAAAAATCAAAAAAGAAATTGAAATGGATCAAATAAAATACTCCGTTACAAATTTTGGAATTATTGAAATTAACTCAAATACGCATGCTCATATCTATTTCTTTGAACCAATAATTAAATTCTACAAAATAAAACCAAAAGATAATTTTATAAAGATAAAAAATTCAATTTTTGAAAATATTAGTGAAAACAGAAAACAATTTGAAATAAAAAAAAGAAAATATATTCGAGTAGATGGAAATCACAAAAGAGGTGTTATTAGAGGCGAATCAAAAATATTCAAAAAAGCAAAAGCTTCAGTTAGTAGAACATATAAAACATTAATCAATAAAGGTTTATTAAGAAAAATCAATATTATTAATTATAATAAAAAAAAAATTGGAATAGGATTCAATCTTACAAAAGCTGGTTATAAAATCTCAAAAACTATATAAGAATAGAAATCTTATTTATCTTTTTCACATGATGATTAAAATGAAAATCAAAAAAATCTAATGTCATTTTAAGATTTATTCTTCCAATTATACTATGATTAAATATACCTTTTTCAATTATAATATGATCTAAATCATCAATAAGAGATAAAAAAGATTCTCTTGATTTTAACCAATTATTATTCAATTCATTAATATTTATTTCATCAGGAAATTTTGATATAATTTCAGGTGCTTTAAATTTTAAAATATCTAATCGCTGTAAATTTTTAGTAAAAAAATGATTAAATCTTGTAAAAAAAGTCACATTTTTTAAAAATTCAGGATAAGAAGTTTTCTTTTTTATATATTTTTCTGTACTAACTTCAGCTAACCACAAATGATATAAATTTTGATTAATAGTCCACTTATTAAATATATATTCATTATTCAGTTCAGCATCCGAATATTTATTTAAGTAATTAAAAATAGTTTCTCTTTTACTTTCTAATAACAGAAGATAATTCTTTAAATTTTCTTTATTATTCATATATAGAATAGTTTTACAGTGATTATTAGTTAAAATTCAAATATTATATTAACAAACAATTTAATATATATGATATCTAAATTATTACCATTATATATATTTTTTTTTCTTCTAACGGGTTGTGAAAATACTAATGAAAAAGAAATAAAAAGCCCCAGAATAAAATCAAGTATAAAAATTAAATCACCATTATCTAATGAAATATTTTATAAAAAAGATACCATAAATTTTTTATTAGATATTAACAACAATGAAGTAAAAATTGATAGCTCAATACTTTACCATGATGATAATTCTATTACATTCACCAATAAAACTAATTTACCAACAAATTCTATTTTAAAATTTGGTAAAAATAATTTTAAAATAAGAACATGGTTATCAAATGGAAAAATTGAAAACCATTTAAGAACTATATACCTATATCCAAAAGAATCAGCCAAAGAACTTTTCTTTGAAATAACAAACATTTTTCCACATAACAAAGATTCATATACCCAAGGACTTTTTATTGATAATGAAATATTATACGAAAGTACTGGTCAATATGGTAAATCAACAATAAAAAAAGTAAACTTAAAATCAGGGAAAATAATTGATTTATTAAAATTAGAAGATAAATACTTTGGAGAAGGAATAACAATGTATAATGATAAAATTTTTCTTTTAACATGGAAATCAAAAAAAGGATTTGTATATGATAAAAATACATTTGATAAAATTGATGAATTTGATTATAAAACAGAAGGATGGGGAGTAACTACTGTTAATGATAAAATTGTAATGAGTGATGGCACTGAAAATTTATATTTTATCAACCCTAATACTTATAAAATTGAAAATCAAATTCAAGTATATGATAATAATGGAAAAGTTATAAACATTAATGAACTTGAATTTATAAATGACAAAATATATGCTAATGTATACGGAAAAGATATAATTCTAATTATAAACTATAGTAGTGGAAAAGTAGAAAATTTTATTAATTTGGATAATGTTTTTAACAAAAAAAATTATAATGGTAAAATTGATGTTTTAAATGGAATTGCAACTAATAATAATAAAATTTATGTCACTGGTAAATGGTGGCCTAGTATGTTTGAAATTAAAATTATAAATGATGGAACTGAATGAAATAACAAAAAAAATGAATGAGTTAGCAACTCTAAATGCTGGAAAAATAGATGCAAAAATTAAATTTGAATTTAGTGATGGGTGTGTTTTAATTGATGACACAACATCTCCTCCAACAATTAGTAATGAAAATAATGATGCTGATTGTGTCATAGAAATAAATAATGAAAATTTTTCTGAAATATTAAATAAAAAAATGAGCTCTATGTCTGCTTTTATGACTGGTAAGATGAAAATAAAAGGTGAAATGACTATTGCAATGAAACTATCATCTTTATTTGATTAATGTGCGCATGAGAAGACTCGAACTTCCACGACAATATTTAGTCACTAGGCCCTCAACCTAGCGCGTCTACCAATTCCGCCACATGCGCTAATAAAAATTATTGCTTTCTTTGTGTCCAAATTTCATATTTTGGATCACCCTTAGAACTAAACCCTTTATGGTGCCAATCTCCTTCTTTCACTTCAAAATTAAACGCTAGAGAAATACCAACTTTTGAATTATCCCTAGAAAAAAATTCTATATTTTC
>Ga0105349_10000226_pt1 | contig 21321 bp, 16 predicted proteins | sample EN1Hudseemescosm_FD_83661 | JGI IMG/M metagenome (GOLD analysis project Ga0105349, IMG submission 83661) | Methane-oxidizing microbial communities from mesocosms in the Hudson Canyon - EN1B Hudson Canyon | ecosystem: Environmental > Aquatic > Marine > Cold seeps | place: Hudson Canyon...
CTGCTTGGAAGCTTAAACTTTTTTTAAAATAATTAGGGCGGCACTCACAGTCAAACCTGGCCGGGCATCCCATGAGTGCACACCCTATGGAAGACTAGACAGGAACCGAAGTGAATCCGGCATTGCCTTTGCTTATATGTTTAGAGCCTAGTTATTTAGAAGGGTTCCCGAAAAAATTAGAAACTATCGAAAATCAATAACTCAGATACTGATTACGAATCTTAATTCCGGCCTATCTTTTCCTTTATACGTTCTAACAGGCCATCCGGAATTTCATTGGAAGCGATTTTCGAACATACGTCATGAGCAATTTCGAGAGAATCAAATACAGATTGACACCTTAGACAGATAATGTCAGACGTAAACTCTACATTGTTATCAATCGCAGATTGCTTCGCATTCAGTAAATCTAAACATACTTCTACTGAATACTGCACCGGAGGATGCTCAATCTCCATCCTTGGAATAAAACTATCGACAATTTTTCTCAATTTCAATCTCGCTCGATGCACTCGGCTTTTAACAGTTCCTTCTTCAATTTCCATAATTCTTGAAATCTCAGGGCCCGTCAATCCAACGACGTCTTTTAATATTAAAGGCATCCTAAATTCTAAGGGTAACTGGGATATGCCTCTCTCGATTTTCGCCAAAGATTCTTTCTTCACCTCTGCCAATTCAAGCGAATCTAATTCGGATGCTGTTTTAGCGAAATCTTTAGCATTCAGAGGGACAAGCTCTTGAAGCGACTCCATGAAAAGAGGCTCGCCTACTTTTTTTCGGTGAAGTTTCTGGCACACTCTCGACGCAATGGTGTACAGCCACGTCGTAACCTTTGATCTGCCTTCGAATGATTCCCACCCTTTGAAGGCATTGATCATAGTTTCTTGAACTAGATCTTCAGCTTCCCATTCATTTCCGCAAAATTTTAGTCCCAGGGAGTAAAGCAACGATCCGTGACGTTCTATAATCTTCTCAACAGCTTCTCCGGGATCTTCCGGATAGCTATTTTTGGCCTCGGTCTGCGTCATTTATTTCACTTTCAACTCATGTTTAAAACATGTCAAGAAATGACTAGCGAGATATACCTCGCCAAGATTCGCATAGTCGGCCACCCATGCGATATGTTCGTCTATCATCACCTAAAAAAACAAGTCACTCTTTAAGTGTACGCATTCGAGTTCTTTTCATCTGCATATTTTTTACCAATACATACTTTATCTTAATCATTATTTATAGACTCAAGTTAATCATTAGGTCTCTTGGCTAACGTATGAACTGTAAAATGTATATAGGACTCTTTTTGGCCCAATTCTTCAAAACTCAAAGACCAGTCCAGATGCATCTGCATAGCAGGCATCATTTCAGGAATAACAAGTTGTACCTCTCTACCATCGTTAGAGAGTTTCACTGACGCTATATTTAACCGAGTCGTTCCTTCTTCACCTGTTACAAGGTCTAACTTTGGAGAGCCATAGTTACTACTCCAGCGATAGTTCCAGCCTTCCAAATTAAATGCTTCTAATAAATTTTCAGGTTTAGTGGTAATTTTTTCACTGAATTTGATTTTTAATCCTGATTGTTGCGGTTTTATCGATATAGGTATCGGCAATGGAGATTCAGTCCTTCTCACTCGGTAAAAACCGCCTGGATTTGTCTTATCAGAGGACCAGCCAAAAAGTCCTGAAAGATATAAACTTCCATCCTCATTAAACCGCCCTCGCATCGTTCCCGTTGGAGTCCCGATAGGTAACGGAACTATCCCGCCTTGATACTGACCGTCTACTTCGTCTTCCAGAATTAAATACACCTCGCCAGTTCCATAAGATAATCCTAGTAATTTGCCACTCAGATCACCCCATATTCCTTCTGGAACACGCACCTGTGCTGCGGGTGAGCGATCGACAGAAGGATGAATCCAACAAAGAGGTGGTTCATATGTTGTTCGAAGTTCTTTCGCATTGAGCATGCTTCCGCTCCAGTTGTTTCCATGGAACGAACCTTCGGTGATACGATTGATGCGATTAGCAGGCGTCCAATGACCTTCTTGATCTGAACCCCATGCAATTCCATCTTGGTCCACTGCTAATCCATTGGGTGCTCTGAATCCTGATGCAACAACTCGGGAACTAGAACCATCTCCATCTACTTGAATCAAAGTTCCATGTTGGGGATGTGTGGGTAATTTTGCATGCCTGGCCGCTTTCAAATAATAGACTTTCCCATCAACTCCTTCTTGAAGACCCCCAGCAGGCTCATGAAAGTGGGGCGAATTCATCGCATCCACATTAAAGGCACGGTAGATGTCCGTCTCGTAATCACCATTCACATCCACGAGCTCGGTAATCTGATCCCGCCCTAAGACGAGAATCTGCTCTTGCCCACCCGTCTTCTCACGGGTCAACAGGCCCAGTGGCTGACTTAAACCACTGGCGATTCTTCGCCAACTCAGTTTTTCTAACCCTTCAGTGATTCCATCAACACGCCAAACATCGCCATTCCATGTCGAAATAGCAGCAGATTTCCCATTATCGAGAAAATCAAAGTCGCCAAATCGCATCCATGAATCCCAAGGATTGTCTTCAGGCCAAGTGATCTGGTCGATTTCAAACGGGCTTTCAGAAGTCACCCCTTCTTCTTGCAAAGAATCGATGAATTCAGGCAATCGGGAAACAGGACCAGACCACTCGTATAATGTGCCCTTTTGATCTGCAAGGCTTTGCTGAACAACAAGCCTCACCCCGATATCTTCGCCAGAAACTAATTTGAATCGAGCTTCGTTTAATCCGGTTACCGCCACTGACCTCACCAATGGCTCCCCTGATTCAGCGGCAATCGCCATCACATCTGATTCATCAGCATCTGCCTTGGCATACATTCGGATTCCATCGATGTAGCCACTAAAATATGGTTCTTCTGGAAAGTTATCTGCAGTGAAACCTATCTGGATAACTGCGTCTTCGATGGGGCCTTCCAATTCGAGCATTCCCTCCCCGTCTTCTGTACCATCAAGGAATAATCGAACTTGCCGGGTCCATGGATTCCATGAAAACGCCACATGATGCCAGCGACCATCTGTTACTTCTCGATTTCCGCTGACAGCCCCCACCCAGCCGATATCAAAACATAGACGCCCATCGCGAATGAAAAAGGCTTTTCCACCCTCCATCCATGGTCCGTCACTTCGTGTCTGGGAAAAAATAGATCCGTCTTTAGTTGTGCACACCCAAGCACCAAAAGTCAGTCCATGTGTATAAAATTCAAAGTTGTCATGTCGTGTCCAAATAGCCCTCGAAGTACCATCGAAATCAAGAGCCCTGCCCCGCACTCCCCTACGCCAAGTTACACCTTCTAAATTGAGGTCTTTCTCAGCGTCGACAATATTTTCCATTAACTCTCCGGAACTTTCGTCGCAATTCCAACCTGCGATAAGTTTCAGATACGATTTCGATTTTCCCCTAAATACGAGAACAGAAGATTCTATTGGATTTTCAGTTATCTCTTCTGAAAGAACTGATCCTTCCATTCCATAGAGCCTTACGGTTTCTCCAGAAAATAAGTCTATATCTCTCTCAACAATCTCTGTTCCCGCAGGAATAACCATGTACTCCGACTCTTCTTCTGAATCAGGATTAACTGCAAGCTTTCCATTCAATTCGATTTCTTCTTCAAAAATTGCTTTCGAACCTTGTCCCCAGATTTCTCCAAGTGGAGAAGGATCACGAAAGTACCTACGATTCACTACCGATCGAAATTGTTGTACAGAATCTGAGTTTTCAAATTTTGAGAGATGTAAATGTGTATAAATTTCATCGTCTCCGGCGGATGTCACCTCAAGAATTAATCGACCTGAGCGAAGAAGTAACTTTGCAGAATTGTTAGTCGATTTTGAGGACTTGAGATCAATCAGGAATTTCCGGCCATCTGAAAGCTCGAGAAGGCTTTCCGATTTATTGACTTCATTTGGAACTAATCGAACCTCCGAAAGTTTTGCGCCCTCTTCTGCTTCCATCAAAGAAAACTGCAATCCGCCTTTGAGATTTTTACAATGTATGGATCTCTTCCAAACCTCAATTTCTTCCCCGTTTAGATGGAGTGGCCGCTCAAAAATATCCGCAGCTCCTATCGAATAATGGAGAAGAATACCGCTGAGATCTCTTTGTAATCCTTTCCATCGCCCGCCACCCACAGGTAATGGTCCATATGGTACCTTTCTAGGATCTTCGAAAGACTGTCCTTGAGCCACCACCCCTGGCCCCTGTGGATTCGTCCAAATTGGATCGCCAGAGATCCGAGGCCATGTTCCATGAGGACCGTCGTAGACGATGCCTCTGAGTTCAACAAATTCACCTTCCCACGCAGCCGCCCACCGCAACTCCGCCGTATCAAAGAGCACCGCACGACTTCCATCGTCTGTGAGCGGAATTGCCACCCCCTTACAAGCAATGTTGTCTGGGGTCACTTCTATCGCAGCAGACAAAAACGGTCCGTAATCCATCTCTTCCCACGGCGCGTCTTGTGCCGAAAGAATGTTGATGACTCCAAGAACAACTGAAAAAATAAGGGCGAAGGCCACTATCGGAAAAATCTTGGTCATCGGGGTACTCCTAAGTGCTGAAAAGGGCGCGTGGGACCTAGTTGTTGAAGTCATGGGCCTGATTGTAGAACTAGGGTTGTGCAGGATCGAGCCTACACTTCACCGGTAATGACTCGGCTTCGGTGGCCTCCTATGGCATCTATCGTGTACCTTGTTCCCGAGAGGAGTCGCTATGGATTACCGAATCGAAAAAGACACTATGGGAGAAGTTCAAGTTCCCTCAGATCGACTCTGGGGAGCACAGACCCAAAGGTCACTACAAAATTTCCGTATCGGTTCTGAACGAATGCGACGCCCAATGATTCGTGCGATGGGCCTCGTCAAGCAAGCGGCGGCTCAAGTGAACGCAGAACTGGGTGGAATTCCGAATGAAGTTGCAGAAGCCATCATTGGCGCGACAGATGAAGTCATCCGCGGTGACTTGGATGACCACTTCCCTCTCGTTGTCTATCAAACGGGCTCCGGCACTCAATCGAACATGAACTCTAATGAGGTCATCGCTAATAGAGCAAACCAGACGCTGGGTCAGCCTCTCGGAAGTAAATCACCGGTACATCCAAATGACCACGTCAATCATGCCCAGAGCACCAATGATTCTTTTCCGACAGCGATACATGTCGCATGCGCATCGGAATGTCACGATCGACTGATCCCAGCAATATCTGCACTTCGAGATTGCTTTGAGGATCTCGCCAGAAAAAATTCTGGCATCGTAAAAATTGGAAGAACTCACCTGCAAGATGCCACTCCATTAACTCTTGGTCAGGAAATCAGTGGCTGGTCAGATCAATTACGAATAGCAGATCATAATTTGAAATCTGCATTGGAACTCATCCATGAACTTCCGATTGGCGGCACTGCCGTTGGAACCGGGCTCAACACTCGCGAAGGATATGCGGAAAAAGTTCCAGCTGTCTTGTCGAAGACGACATGAATACCGTTTATTCCCGCCCCCAATAAGTTTGCTCAACTCGGTGGCAAGGAAGCTCTCGTCGCATTATCAGGAGCACTGAAAACTCTCGCTTCGGCCCTTCACAAAATTGCGAATGATGTTCGCTGGCTCGCAAGTGGACCTCGTTGTGGCATTGGGGAGATCACCATTCCTGCAAATGAACCCGGATCCTCCATCATGCCCGGAAAAGTGAATCCAACTCAATCTGAAGCGATGACGATGGTGTGTGCCCGTGTACTAGGCAACGATGCAGCGATTGGATTCAGCGGATCGCTGGGCAATTTTGAGCTCAATGTATATATGCCAGTGATCGGTGATTGCGTCTTGCAGTCCATCGATCTCCTTGCCGCTTCAATAGATTCCTTTAGGGAAAATTGTGCGGAAGGTATCGAGCCTATTCAAGAACGCATCGATGATTTACTACACCGATCACTGATGTTAGTCACCGCTTTGAATCCTCACATCGGCTACGACAAAGCGGCTGATGTCGCAAAGACGGCCCACGCCGAAGGCAAGACTCTCCGAGAAGTGGCGATAGAAAAAGGATACTGCACAGGTGAAGAATTTGATTCCTGGGTCGTTCCTTCAGAAATGACCTAACGGTTTTCAAACTCGTACAAGTATCCTTGAAAGCTTCTGAGGTGCTCTTCTTCATCGGCGAGTAAGGTGACGCAAATATCTTCAGTGACAGGATCATCTTCACATAGTTTGATGATTTTCTTGTACTGAGTAATAGCGGCTACTTCAGTATCGATAACCCCTTTGATCACAGAGACAACATCCGTTGACTCTTCTGTGGGTTGCATCGTTAACTGGCCAGCACTGAAAGACATACTGCCTGGAATCACACCTCCGATGATATGAATTCTCTTAGCAAGAATCTGTGCATGTTGAATTTCTTCCAACACATCGGCGGCAAGAGATTGCTTGATTGGCTCTGCCTGTATTCCGACCAGATTCGTCGAGGCTGCGATGTAACTCATCGTCGTCTCGATCTCCATCCAGTACGACTTGGTCAGTTCCTTGATCAGTTCTTCATTCATCATTGCTCCTGACTATTCTTCTACCTATTTAAATCTTCTCATCCCCTGAAGACTATCAAAAAAATCGACCGAGACACCATATGGCGGTCTCGGTCGTTCCTGAAGACCCGGCACGGATGCCGATTTCTAGATTTTGTGGATTACGATCATCTCGGTGCCTCTTTATCCAAGAGGCCGCGGAGGCCCAACGGCATTAGGAATTCTTGCCGGAAAAACCTGTCTGAGAATAAGGTCTGCCTTATTTAACGACTAGGTTGACCATTCTTCCCGGGATCCAAACAAACTTCACTAGATCCTTGCCCTCTGTGTACTCCTGAACACGTTCGTCAGCAAGAACAAGTTCTCGAATCTGTTCTTCTGAAATTTCAGTTTCAACTTCCATACGGGTTCGGACCTTCCCGTTGATCTGAACCGGAACCTCCACCTTTGATACCGCCAACCACTGCTCTTCCGCTTGTGGAAAACTTTCCCAGAGCAGTGAATGGTCATGCCCCAAAACTTGCCATAACTCTTCAGCAAGATGTGGAGCATAAGGAGCGAGGAGAAGACAAAACGGTTCCAAGATATCGCGTGGGCGAGATTCTGAAGCCGTCATTTCATTAACAAAGGTCATCATCTGAGAAATAGCAGTATTAAAACTCAAACTCTCAGTATCTGAATCCACCTTTGAGATCGTCCTGTGGAGTAATCGCATTTGATCATCATTGGGTTTGGCTTCAAGATCCCGAAGTTGATCATCTTCATCGAAGAACAGTCGCCACACGCGGTCTAGGAACCGGCGAGCCCCCATAAGACCCCCAGTGGACCACGGCTTATCTGCTTCAATCGGCCCCATAAACATCTCATAGACACGCAATGCATCTGCACCTTGATCTGAGATGACGTCGAGGGGATCAACAACATTTCCAAATCTCTTCGACATCTTTCGATGATCTTCGCCCAAGATCATCCCTTGGTTGACTAATTTAGCGTAGGGCTCATCCACCGGACAAACGCCCAGGTCGAAGAGAAATTTGGTCCAAAATCTCGAATAAAGCAAATGCCCCACAGCATGTTCAGCACCACCCAGATACAAATCCACCGGCATCCATCTTTTTGCCTTCTCTGGATCGACGAGTGTTGTGTTGTTTTTTGGATCAATAAACCTCAGGAAATAAGCGCTAGATCCGGCACTTCCCGGCATCGTATCAAGTTCTCGACTTCCCGGAGCCCCTGTAGAAGGAACTTCTGTTGAAGCCCAATCTGTGGCTCTAGCCAGTGGAGATTTACCGGTCCCAGTGGGAGCAAAATCTTCCAAATGAGGAAGTTCAAGTGGCAATGCAGATTCGGGAAGAGGATGTACCTCACCGTTTTCATCATACACAACAGGAACAGGTTCACCCCAGTATCTCTGACGTGCAAAAATCCAATCTCGCAATCGATAACGAACGATACCTTTTCCGAGATCACGATCTTCCAACCAGGAAATCATCTTCGTAATCGCTTCTGATTTGCTGAATCCGTTGAGGAATCCACTGTTGACCAGCTGGCCATCTCCGGAATACGCCTCAACTTGAACATCTCCACCGCTGACAACTTCTGTGATGGGAAGATCAAATCTTTTTGCAAAATCCCAGTCACGCTGATCATGGCCAGGAACACACATGATGGCCCCTGTGCCGTATCCCATGAGAACATAATCAGCAACCCAGATAGGCATCCGATCGCCATTCACAGGATTCAAGGCATACGCTCCGGTGAAAACTCCTGTCTTACCTGCGTCAGTACCAGATCGTTCGATATCGCTTTTACGTGCCGCTTCTTCCCGGTAGGCATCCACAGTTTCACGATAATCAGGGGATGTGACTTCGTTGACTAAAAGATGTTCTGGAGAGAGAACGCAAAATGTAGCTCCAAAGAGGGTGTCTGGGCGAGTGGTGAAAACTTCGATAGTCAGTTCCGAACCCTCGATCTCAAAGGTTGCATCCGCCCCTTCGGAACGACCGATTCGATCTCTCTGCATCGACTTGATCGACTCTGGGAAATCAACCTCATCTAATCCTGCGAGAAGTCGATCAGCATACGCGGTGATTCTGAGCATCCACTGCTTCATGGGTTGGCGAACGACTTCGTGCCCCCCTCGCTCACTCTTACCGTCGATGACTTCATCATTAGCCAACACCGTACCCAGAGCAGGGCACCAGTTCACCATCGCTTCTTCTTGATATGCGAGGTCATGCTCGACGAGCTTAAGGAAAATCCATTGCGTCCAGTGATAATAAGACGGGTCACAGGTTGAGAATTCTCTATCCCAGTCATAGGAGTAACCCATCGCCTGAAGTTGGCGACTAAACATCTCAATGTTTTCTCGGGTCGAGTTTTCGGGATGAACTCCCTTTTCTATCGCGTATTGCTCTGCGGGCAATCCAAAAGCGTCGTACCCCATCGGATGAAGAACATCGAAGCCCTTCATTCGTTTATATCGAGCAACGATATCACTCGCTGTGTAGCCTTCTGTGTGACCCACATGTAATCCGCTTCCCGAAGGATACGGAAACATGTCGAGGACATAGTACTTCGGCAACTCATTACGATCACCCGCTCGAAACAAGTCATTCTCTTGCCAATGAGCTTGCCAACGCGGTTCAATTTCTTGGGGACTATAGGGCATCATCTTCACCTGAAAGAGTCTGGCTTTGCTGCTATCCCTGAAGGACTCCATCCTCAGAAGTCATGATTCTAAGCAACGATGCGTGCAGAAACCACCCAAGGTTATATCGAGATAAAAAAGTTGCCCCGGAATGAAAACATTCCGAGGCAACAGGCTCTAAAGGAGGTGAATATCCTCCAAGTGTGGGCAAAATTATTTCGTCAAGGTTTTAGAGAGGAAGGGGGCGAACTCCAGGTTCCGGACGATCTCCGCCGCCGTTTCCACCGCGATCTCCACCGCGACCACCTTCTGGGCGAGGAGGACGACCTTCACCGTCTCTATCTCCGCCGCGACCACGTCTACGACGCATTCCTTCAAGTTCACTTTCATCGATAACACCGTCACCATTGGCATCCAAGGGAGCCAAACGACCGCGCATTCCTTCGTCTAATTCATCCAGGTCGATAACGCCGTTACCATTGCGATCGAGTCGCTCAATGAGGCTTCCGCCGCGACGACCGCCTTCAGGATTGGGACGAGGAGGCCCATCGCCTTCTCCTTCGCCACCCGGTCTAGGCCGACGACCCATTCCCTCCATCAATCCCTCGAGCTCCTCGAGAGAGATCACGCCATCTCCATTTGTATCAGCAGGGCCCAAACGCTCGCCCCAACCTTCCGGAAGCTCATCCTTATCGATGACTCCGTTACCATTACGGTCAAAGCGCTCGATGACGCCCTTTGCGCGCTCCGCAGCTCCGCCGCGACGTCTGGGTCGATCTTCGCCTTCGCCTTCACCTTCAGGTCCAGGGCGATTCCCTCCTCCGAGCATTCCATCAAGCTCTTCAGGAGTGATCACTCCATCACCATTTCGATCAGCCCGACCGATCCTTCTGCCGAGTGGACCACCTTCTTCGAGTTCTTCTTTATCGATCACTCCGTCGCCATTTCTGTCGAGGCGCTCAATGATGGCTCCACCACCACGACGTCCACCTCTACGACGAGGATTATCACCCTCTCCTCCACCTTCCGGAGGATTGTCAGGTCTGCGTCCGAGTCCCCCGAGCTCTTCACCGGAAATCACACCATCTCCATTGGTGTCTGCTTCTCCAAGGCGACGACGAATCCCCTCGGGGATTCCCTCAAGTTCTTTTTCATCAATCACACCGTCTCCATTACGATCAAAGCGATCGATCAGTCCGCCTCTGCCTTCCCTTCTCGGGGGAGCAGGCGCGGGAGCTGGCGGAGCAGGAGCAGGATCATCTTCACCGGGAGTCACCACGGGTGGCTTAGGTGTGTCCGCACCTCCTCCTGGAGTTGGCTTTGGATCCTGTGCTTGAGTTTGCAAACTGAATACAAGACTCAGTAACACTGTCCAGACAAATAGTGATTTGTTCATCTCTATTCCTTTCAGAACATGAAGCATGAAAATGCATGTTCATTCATGAATTTTACTTTCGGGACTCAGAACATCTATCGCTAGATGACAAACCCTGATCTGTATCTTACCCGAATAGTAGGGATTGCTTTGAGAAATATAGCCTCCCGAGGGAGATCCCAATTCTTTCTCTATGTGGGTCATACTCATCAAACACCAGAGTGCTGATCAGGTTTCTAGGTTCTTTCAAGAAAAACGTCTAAATCGCTTAAATCGAAGCGGAGACCCTCTTAAGGACCTTGAAACAACAGTCGTGCTGATTTTTCTCATCGGCAAATCGATCGCGACGAGAGATCTCTTCCCATTCCTTTAAATCAAGTTCTGGAAAGAATGCGTCTCCCTGAAAATCTCCAGCAACTTCTGTCAAATAGATCGTCTCTACGCAACTTAAAAAAGTCTCGTAGATTTGCCCACCCCCGATAATAAAAATTTCTTCTTCCGAGAATGCTTCTATGACCTCTTTTACCGAGGAAAAAAGCTCTACTCCTGGAATCAAACTTTGTGTCCTGGATAACACAATATTCCTACGCCCTGGAAGTGGACGTCCTATGGATTCATAGGTTTTTCGTCCCATGACGATGGGGTGCCCCATCGTTATTTTTTTGAAATACGCAAGGTCGGCAGGAAGATTCCAAGGGATCTCGCCCTCATTACCGATCACTCGCGAAGTCCCCATCGCCACTATTAATGAAACTCGAGTCATCAAACTGCCACCGGCGCTTTGATCGGCGGATGCGGATCATAACCAGAGATACTAATGTGCTTATATTGGAAGTCATCGATCTCGTCGATGGACTGATCCAGCTCTAAAGTCGGCAACGATCTAGGATCTCGAGCAAGTTGTTTTTTTGCCTGCTCAACATGATTGTCGTAGAGATGGAGATCCCCAAACGTATGGACAAAATCTCCGGCTTGCAACCCAACTACCTGTGCCATCATGTGAGTCAAGAGTGCATAACTCGCAATATTGAAAGGGACTCCAAGAAAGATGTCTGCACTTCGCTGATATAGCTGACAGTTTAATCGTCCCTCGGAAACTTGAAACTGGAATAGACAATGGCAAGGCGGCAAAGCCATTTCATCGAGTTGAGAAACATTCCAGGCATTGACTACTAATCTTCTGGAATACGGATTGTTTTTGATCTCATGGATGACCTGGGCCAATTGATCAAATGTCTCCTGACCCGCGCCTTGCCAGCTGCGCCATTGAGCTCCGTAAACAGGCCCCAAATCTCCCGTCACAGGGTCTGCCCATTCGTCCCAAATACTGACGCCGTCAGCCTGCAGTCTCTTCACATTGGTGTCTCCGGCAATAAACCAGAGCAACTCGTGGACGATGGAACGTAAATGCACCTTTTTGGTCGTTAGAAGTGGAAATCCTCTGGAGAGATCAAAGCGTATCTGTCTTCCAAAAACAGCACGGGTCCCTGTTCCGGTTCGATCTTCCCTATGAGTTCCATTTTCAAATACGTCGACCAATAACTCGAGATAACTCTTCATGTTCCCTCCGAGTGAAACCATTGGGTGATCTATTCAGCCGTACTGTAATTCAGTAGCACGTTGATTCAGTACGTGGAGAAGCATCTGGATCACCTTGTGCTCACTGATCGAGGCCACCGATCGATACCATCGATGGATGAATGCGTCTCCATGTCCATTTTGGAGGATAGCATCGGGGGATGCCACCGGATTCGATCGCACTCGAAATTGAAGGGGAACCCAGGACTGATGTGAATATTGTCATACTTACAGATATACAACAGGCTCTTAGGAAACTGGATTCACTGCTTATATTTAATCAGCTTTTCGAGACTCGCCAGAGCACCTTGATAGACCTATGGACAATCAAGAGCATTCAACGAAGCACAATCCAAAGAGTCATCAGTGGAATCACTCGCGCATTCGCCATATGGCTCTGGCAGGTTCGCACCACCCGAAAACAGTGCGGAGAGCAGAATAATCGGATCGGCGAGATCGAGTTCACCATTATCGTCACAATCCAAAGAATCCATACAAGGAATCACTCCTTGGCCTGTGAAGAGAACCGTGAGGCCCATAACAGGGTCTGCAATATTAATGTTACCGTCCCTGTTCACATCCCCACGCTCAAAGTCTGCATCCCGAATGATTCCCAAATAAATCTGAATCACCTGCTCGCTAGCTGACATTGCAGCCAGATCCAACACTCCATCAAGATTGAAATCCGTAATCTTGAGGCATATAGTTCCAATAGGTGCGTCATATTCTCTCACGCTACCAAATGCATTTCCGTCTTCACCATCCGCTTTGAGAATATGAATCTCATTATCCAACTCATCGAAAAAGATGAGATCAGAAGTACCTTCACCCCTGAGTTGTGCAAAGAGAGGCTCTGAGATTTGGGCGAGCTCTTCCTCATAAGCCAATACGGGAGCTGAGTGCAAACCACTACTAGTGCCTGCTAGAATGAAGCAACCAGGGTTATTAAAAAGGAAGGCAACTATATCCAGATAAACATCCCCATCTGGATTATCGGTCAAGACCTCGCAGATATTAACAGCCGAAACAGGTGCTAATAAATCGAACTCCTCTTGCAGGGAGAAATCCCCCGCTCCTTCGTTGATAAATTTCCTGATCTGCACCCCAGCAAAAACGAGGTCAATGTCTCCATCCCCGTCAAGGTCACCAGAATCAACGGCATTTGAATTGGGGAAAACTAATGGAGACAATTCTAACTGCGAATTGTTCAATGAAGAAAGAACCCATGTTTCACCACCAGAAGCGATACCTGCCTGAGTCAAGAGAAGAAGATCATCTCTCGAATCTCCATCGATATCTGCGACATGCATCCCTGTAACAATACCAAGACCGGGGTAGGTCAACACCTCTTCTATAACCGTGCTACCTTGCTGTGTGGTAATCAATACAAGTTCACCATCGGTGCTCTTCAGAATGCACTCGCGGACTCCATCGAAATCAAAATCGATCATGACGACTTGTTCGTAACTATTAATATTTTGAATTTGATATGATCCAGCCGGAGAAAGGTTCCCGCGAAAGTCTGTATAATAAAAATCCAACTTGTTTTCCAGCTCTGTCACCATGATGACATCGGGGCGGTCATCTTCAGTAGGATTAATATTATTTATGGCCATATCAATAAAATCATTGGGGAGAGCTACGCTCGGCAATGGTTCAAATTTACCGCTACCGATACCGGATGGCACCTGAGCATTGACCGCACTACATCCAAGAACAATGGTCATTACAAAACTGTAAAATCCTATTGAGGAGAAAAGCACTTGAATACTCTGTCTGTCAATAAAACGCATAAACATAACCCTGTCATTTTCACCTTTAATCGTATCCGCAAGAACCGAATGAATACTTTTATCAATAATGTTGGCGAAACAGATCCACGACCTCAATCCGGACCCTACGCCTTAGACTATCTTTGCACGTCATGACTTTCCAAATAACCGGGATTTCACATGTTGGGAGGTATGGACCAACTAGCAGATATGGCAGTATTGACCGTTGAGTCAGGTTAGACAGACCAGTACTTGACCCAATGATCGGTATTGAATCGGTTGGAAACGTCCTAAAATAATCCCCCGGTGAGGTACCCTGAAATGGAACGAAAACCCAAGTTGCCATTTTTACAGTACTTGCATTCAAAAATTACGACCAGAACTGCTAAAGGGAGCTTCGAAATGCGTAACCGCCCATTGTCAAATCTATTGTGGTCATTCCTGCTCATGATCATCTTATTGTCCCCATTGATCGGCTGCGGAGGGGGCGGATCGTCCCCTGATCCTTTACCGACATTAGCTCAAGTCAGAGCTCTAGAACCGGGAACCCTTGTCACAACAGCGGGATTCGTTTCTGTCGAAGCAGGTGTCATGGAGAGCACAACAGGCGAAGTAGGATTCGGACTCCAAGATTCCACGAGTGGTATTTACATCACTGTAGATTCAGGTTTAGCACTCGATCTCTCTGCAATAAAACTTGGCAGATCAGTCCAGGTCACTGGAGTTGTGGGAAGCCTGAATGAGTTCCTTACGCTATCTCTGGGTAGCGAAGATGACTTCGTGATTTCCTCCAGCGGAGGGTTCCTTTTCTTTCCACAAACCTCTGATACTAATTCCATCGCTACTGGAGCAGCCTCTGAATCGGAATCTAAAATCGTCAGTATCGAAGGTGAAGTCGTGGTGGACCCTGAGGGGAGCGGACTCTCCGTAGTCCCAGTCGAAGATAGTTCGACAAACCTTCTCGGTTGGAACATTCATATCGATGACAATTCCGGAACTGCGGATACTTTTTGGAATGTCAGTGCTGGCCTCTCTGCAGATACTCTTTCTTTCCTGACTGAAGGTGCCAACGTCCAGATGACCGGCATTCTCTTTAGGCAACTCGATACCTATGAAGTTCTTCCCCGAGGCAACTTCGATGTCTCCATTTCTATAGAAGACTGTCGATTGATACCCGATGGAGAAACCGTCCTGACTACTGGTGTCATTGGCCTCGTCCCGGGTGCCCTGATTGCAGAACTGGATTATGGGTTTTCCCTACACTCTGCGAACGGAAGCGGTATCTACGTCAATATTGCTGACCAAGTGGGTTCATATGTCGATTATGATGGCGATGGCAGCCTCGAATTCGGAAATGGCGCCACTCTCCCTTTCGACCTTCCTACCTTTAGGGATCTTGTCGATCCATGGCCCTTCGCTGCAAACAACAATGCTCCCGTTGTAGTTCATGTCGAAGGTACTCTTTCAACCACAGCGGCAGGTGACAGGGTTCTTGTCAGTAATCCTGGAAAAGTACGAAGAGTCGCTGTCAGTCCGAGTTACCCCGTTGTTGCCAGTCTACCCACAGGTGGGATTCAATCCGCAGATCTAGGGCGATGGGTGACCACGACAGGAACCCTCGTCACGCCACCCGTAGTAGGCAGTCCATATCCCGGCGGTGCCAATGCCTGGAGGGTCGATAGTGCTGGTTACAGAGCGCGCATCAATGACGGTTCAGGGGCTGTAGAAGTCTTGATCCCTTATGGAATCATCACTGACGGGGGCGCAGGGAATGGTCTCGATGGCTTCTTTGACCTGCTCGACCTCCCCTCTTATCCCTTTGGCGTAAACATTGGAGATACTCTCACCGTTTACGGCTTTGTTAGAAACGTCAATGGGCAGGAAGAAATCCTCATCGGAGGAGAAGGTGTTCTCCAATTTGGAACTTCCATCGTTCACTTCATTGACTGAGGAGCCCGATGAAACTCAAACCCACTCACTCTCCATCGTTTTATCCAAGGCACCTCATAGTGTTCACGCTCATTTGCTTGTCCAGCCTGAGCCTCCATGTCGATGCGCTCTCCGCAGCGAGAGATGAAGCAGGAACAGACTGGACCGAAACCGCGGGGATCAATCGAAGTGAAATAGAGAAAGCCCTCAAAAATGTTTCCTCTGCAGGGAAACCTCATTTGTTATGGCTCATCCAGCATATGCCCGCTGAAGATCTTCAAAATCTAGATGCTTCATTCCTCCTCGAACATGTTGAGGGAGCCATCATCGCCTGGAAAAATGCTCCTTGGTCGGAAAAGGTACCCGAAAAGGTCTTCAGAGATTCCTTACTCCCTTATGCCAATATCAATGAACGCAGAGATCGCTGGCGAGAGGACTTCCGTAACAGATTTCTTCCCCTCATCGAAAAAGCATCCAGCCCCAGCGAGGCGGCTGCGATTCTCAATAACAAAATCTTTGGGATTCTTAAGGTGAAATATTCGACGAAGAGACCGAAAGCTGACCAGAGCCCCTATGAATCGATAGAGGCTGGACTGGCTTCTTGTACAGGGCTCTCTGTCATTCTCATCGATGCCTGTCGATCAGTGGGAATCCCTGCCCGCTTCGTAGGAACCCCACTTTGGTCTGATTCTTCAGGAAACCACTCTTGGGTGGAAGTATGGGATGAGGGTTGGCACTTTACAGGGGCCGCAGAACCCACGGGTGAAGAACTGAACAAAGGCTGGTTCTTAGGACGTGCAAGCCGAGCCTCTTCCAGCAACCCTGCCACTGCAATTTATGCCGTCCAATGGTCCAACGATAAACTCTATTTTCCTATGGTGTGGAAACCCGAAGACACTTCCGTTGGTGCTATTGATATCACTCACCGTTATTCCAAAGACCAACCAACGCTTACGGAGAACGAATCATTCCTAAAAATCTCCGTACTCGATCACAGAGGACAGCGTGTCCAAAGCAGTGTCACGGCCTACACCTCTACCGGAGAGAAGCTCAAGGGAGAATCTAAGGACGATAGCCATGATTCAAATGATTTATTAACCTTCAAGGTAAAGAAGAATGCGACAACTCTTGTGAGTTGCGAAAAAGGCCCGCTCGCAGCGGCAACCCTCGTCACTCCCAGTACCAGCGACTATGTTTTACAACTTCAACTCTCCGAACCCGGAAAAGCCTCAGAGTCCCATCATGCATTGATGTGTATGGATCTGATCATCTCGCAATATCCTGAGAGGCTCGCTCAAGTCGCCCAGCTCCCCTTGGCAAAAGTTCCCTTAACCCGTGAAGACGCCGAGCGGGCAAAGACCAGTTTGTGGAAGGCCTACTCCAGCAATATCCAGAAAGAGCGCAAGGACGAGATGGAGAACAAAACCATCTCCATCGAAAAATTTGAGATGCCTTTTGACTTCAAAGTATTCGGAGAAAATTCCAAAGAGCGCCGTAGCCTATGGATATCACTTCATGGTGGCGGGGGTGCCCCTGCGAGCGTAAATGATCAGCAATGGGAAAATCAAAAGCGTCTTTATTCACCAGAAGAAGGAATATACCTAGCCCCCAGAGCACCGACAAACACTTGGAACCTCTGGCATCAGGGGCACATTGATACCGCTTTCGATCGACTGATTGAAAATATGATTCATTTTCATAATGTCGATCCGAATAAAGTCTATCTTCTTGGATATTCTGCGGGGGGAGATGGTGTCTATCAGTTAGCGCCACGTATGGCAGACCGCTGGGCAGCAGCCGCAATGATGGCGGGTCATCCCAACGACGCACGGCCCGACTCCCTTCTCAATCTGCCCTTCACCATCCATATGGGAGGAAAAGACTCTTCCTACAACCGAAATAGTAAAGCTGAAGAATGGAAGATTCTCCTCGAAAAACTTCGTTCAAAGGATCCTGCTGGATACGATCACTGGGTAAAAATATATCCTAACAAAGGTCACTGGATGGACAGGGAAGATGCTCAAGCAATCCCTTGGATGGCCAAGAACATACGAAATCTTCGACCGGAAAAAATCGTTTGGCTTCAAGACGACGTGAAACATGATAGGTCTTATTGGTTATCCGTAGATCAACCTGTTAGCAGAAGTCGAATAGTAGCGAATCTCAATGAAAATATAGTTTCTTTGGATACCTCTAAAGACGTCTCGGTCATTACTGTCAGACTCGACGATTCGATGCTGAATTTAGACAATCCAGTTCAAATAATATTGAACTCAAATACGAATATGACTTTCAATCCAGTCCGTAGTATCGGTACCTTAGTAAAAACGTTGTCGGAACGCGGCGATGACACTGGTATGTTTTGTACAGAGATAGAAATCTCGCATACTGACTGAGTCGAACTTATGCTGACTAAAGCCCTGAAGAGAACTAGAGCGGCACTATGAGAAACCTTTCAGAAATGCAAATGGACTTCATTGAATTCCTCGTGAATTGCGAAGTTCTTCGCTTTGGTGATTTCACAACAAAAAGCGGCAGAAGTACTCCCTATTTCGTGAATACCGGAATGGTGAGAACTGGATCACAACTTGAATGCTTCGCCTCTTTTTACGCCCATGCGATTGCCAGCCAATTTCCTAACAAGTTCGATATCCTTTTCGGCCCCGCTTACAAAGGCATACCTCTGGCGGCCGCAATCTCAACAAACCTTGCTCGCGAACATGGCATAGATTGCGGATTCTGTTTTGACCGAAAAGAAGTCAAAGATCATGGCGAAGGTGGATCACTGGTGGGGTGTATCCCACAGGACGGCGACAGAGTCCTCATTGTTGAAGACGTAACCACTGCAGGAACTTCAATCAGAGAAACTGTCCCTAAACTTATGGCTTGTGGCGATGTCCAACTCGCCGGACTCATGATTTCTGTGGATAGAAGAGAACGCGGAACCGACCACCGGGCAGCCCTGGATCAACTCTCAGAAGAGTTTTCAATGCCATGCCTTGCCATCGTCCAGATCCAACAAGTTCTCGATTACTTACATCTCAAGGAAATTGCTGGAACTGTTTATATCGACGACAGTATCCGAAATCGAATGCTGGATTACTTGAAAGAGTATGGCCCTAGAGATTGCACTTCCTGACTTCCAAAGTCATCTCTGCCGACTTACCAGAGCACCTCAATATAGAAGTTACTCTTCTTGATCCGCTGATCCTCCAACGGAAAATGATCCTGCTCCATAGATGAGAATGACGAGGCAGCTGATCAGAATCCCAAGGGGCATCCCAAATTCGGAGTAGTTCAGAGCCATGACATCTGCGCCTTTCGCCACAAAGGTAGCCACGGCAAAAGTCACCACCAGAGGAATGCTTGCGAGACGTGTTCCAAAACCGATCACATAAAACATCGGTGCGAAAAACTCAGTCAAGACCGCCAGATAAGCGGAGATCAATGGGAACGGCACTCCTAATGAGGTCAAATAAACCGAGAATCCTTCGAGGCCCTTGATAGAGAGCTTGCCATAACCTGCTTGAATAACAATATACGCGACAAAGAGTCTAAGAACGAGTAGACCTAAATTTCCCCATAGGGGGTAAATTTTTTCGGTGTTGCCTATCACTTCTCTCCACCTTTCGCCTTCATGAATCTCTTACTTCGACAGAGTGAATCACCATTGCTCCATCATCAAGGGGAGAGAATTCTTCAAAAACTCGACACCTTTATCGGTTCAATTGTAGATGTCCTTTAAACCTCTGTAATCAGTGTACTTGATCAGAAATAGCGATTTTAAGGATTTCTATTCTTGCTTTGTATTCTTAGGAAGCCAGGGAATAAAAACACTGACCTCTTCTTGGTACCTCTTGTATTTTTCACCCCTGCTTTTCAAAGCCTGTTTTTCTGTAATCGGAATCCCCGTAATTCTGAATAAGAAAATCAACATCGCAACGGGACCGATCAAAGTGAAAAATCGCCAATCCCCATGCCAGCCAATTGCCACGTATGCAAACCAATGAGTCCACTCAAAAAAGTAATTCGGATGACGTGAATATTTCCAAAGTCCAATCCGACATACTTCTCCCCTATTTTCGGGATTTTTTCGGAATCGTTCCAACTGGTTATCTGCCAATGTTTCTCCAGCAAGAGCCAAAATCCAAATCCCAATACCCAAATAATCTAAAAGCTGGATCTCGATGTTTGGTGGAGTAAACGCAGCGACGAGAATTGGGCTGGCGAAAATGAGTGCAAAAATGGCCTGGAACTGGAAGAAGATCATGTAAAAGCGGTCTGCTTTTTGTTGCCCATGTTCCTGCCTGTAACTTTCGTAGCGACCGTCCTCTCCTTCTCTGGCGAGGCGCTTCCATAGATGCACCGCCAATCGAAGCCCCCACAGCCCCATCAATACTCCTAAAACGATTCTTCGCTGAGGATGCCCGGATCCCACTACGCAAAAACCCACAGCCATGAGACCCGTACCTATTGACCACGCCACATCGACAAAGCCTGCACGCCCTGTCTTTTTTTGCCACATCCAAAGAAAGTGCATGAACACGGCAATGATGAGCCAACCCCATACTGCAGAAGAAATGGGGCCAAGACTGGCAATAAAATCATTCATTCGGTGTCTCCTGAATCCAGGTTCTTAGTGGAATCATTCATTGTAGACTTTCCAGGATTGAACAAAGAAGCTTCAAAGAACATTCGGAATTTAATCGTAAGAGGAAAAACTACTGCCCAAGCCAAACCAATCGTGACCACTGAATACATCTGGCTTGAGGGAAACTCTAGAGCCCCAAATTTGGTTCCTCCGAGATAAGCCAATCCCCCACCTACTCCACCAAGCAGGGCTGCGATAACCCACTTCCCCCTTATCCAGCCAAGGCATTCACCTAGAGCAAGGGTTCGCATGAAAAGTGGCCAAAGGAGAAGCATCCAAAAGGGGACAAAGCCAGACCATGATAGATAAGAACTCTCAGGATAAGAGCTCGCGCCAATCGTTAAAAAGAAATTTTCTACGGCCAATCCCAACATTATCGCAAGAGTTCCGAGATAGACTTCCATCAGGCCTCCTTTTAGGAAGCCAAACAACACAACGACTCCGATCATCGCAGTCGCCAACTCAGGTTCGCCTCGCGAAGCAAATACGATCGCTCCGAACCAGCCCATGTAATAAAGGACCAAGGATCTCAAAACAGAAATGGTCATGCCTGTCTCCTTTTACAAAAACTCAGATTGAGGGTCTTTCGAGCTCATGTCTAGCAAGTCCTGATTTCTGGACTTGCCCAATGATCAGTTCTTCGTATCATCCGGCTCGTTCAAGATCCCCAACAGAAGGATTTCTCATGTCGATAATGATCGAACTGGCAGAAAAAGGCGTCTTCCCAGATTCCCTTATTCGCTGGGGTGTAAAAAACCTTGTCAAAGAACGCCTCCTTGAAGCACAGCATGAGGCAAC
>Ga0105349_10000236_pt1 | contig 20894 bp, 6 predicted proteins | sample EN1Hudseemescosm_FD_83661 | JGI IMG/M metagenome (GOLD analysis project Ga0105349, IMG submission 83661) | Methane-oxidizing microbial communities from mesocosms in the Hudson Canyon - EN1B Hudson Canyon | ecosystem: Environmental > Aquatic > Marine > Cold seeps | place: Hudson Canyon...
ATATTCAGATATACTTTGGAGACAGTTCAGGAGTATCTAGAGAGACAACTAAAGGATGGCAGAGAAACATTAAAACGGAATATTATGTAGATATACTCTATGAATATTTTGAAGAAATAGAAGTATTTTATAATAAAATCATTTGTACATACCCGAAATAGAGGAGATACCATGAAAGATTTAAAGAACTCAATAATAGTAGCACTTATATTTATGGTTGTAATACTGTTATCTATACTGACTCTCAAAAGTGCAGAAGCAGAAATTAGTTATGATGATGATATACAATGCTTAACAGAAGCATTATATTATGAAGCAAGAGGAGAACCCACAGAAGGGATAATAGCAGTGAAGAAAGTTATCCTAAATCGTGTGGCTGACAGCAGATGGCCATCGACTATATGCAGTGTTGTTCATCAGCCTAACCAATTTAGCTATACTAAAGGAGCATATCTCTCAATTATAGATAATGAAGTTTATTCCAGAATGAACCATATTGCAAGGTTAGAACATCCAGATAACTCTGATTTTTATAAAGCAACTCACTATGTGAATCCAAATTTAGCAAACCCTATCTGGTTAAAAGAGCTAGTATTCATCAAGACTATCGGTAACCATTCTTTCTACAAATGACCAAAATGCCCCCTCAACTTTCAACGGTTAAGGGGGCAAATTGGTTTGCTAAGGAACTGCTTGCTTACTTTAAAACACACACTACCACAGAGTAAGAGCCTTACTAGGAGTCGATAATTATGAACCCAACTAAAGCCCTTACTTCAACAAAAAATGCCCCTTACCAGTCTCTAATGAGATTAGTAAGGGGCTATTATGTTTTACATATTGTTTATTTGTTCTTGTAGAGCGTCTACTTTGTCAGATAACTCTTTAATTGCATTCACTAGTATTGGCACAAGACTTGCTTCTCTCATAGAGAGAGAATCTTCATTGTTCGTATTAACAACAAGTGTATCGTCTTTATTAGTACTATACCCTATAGATTCTTCTATCTCTCTTACTTCTTGAGCTATAAAGCCTAATTGCAGCTTAGAATCTTTGTGAGTACCATCTGGAGTTTCTCCTCCTTCATAATGTGATCTGTTATCCCATTTATAAGTAACTGGTCTCATAGCTTTAACAAAGCTCAAACCATGATTAAAATCTGTAATATCAGATTTATCTCTCATATCTGAACCAGTAGTTAGTGCTACTTGACACATAAGTGTTTGAACAGAATTATTACCCAAAATAACGTAATTAGAGTATGTAGTAGTTTGATAGCTACTTAATTGAGTACCAGCATTAAAACCAAGAAAAGTATTATTAGTGGAGTTGTTGCCAGAACCATTCTGATTAAGATAGATACCAGCTTGCGTTCCTATGAATGTATTACGATGTCTTATCCTAGAATTTCTTCCAGCTTTATAACCTACCATTACATTTGAGTTGTTAACACCTTGTGATGTTTTCAAACCATAACCAGCTTCTCTACCTACATATACATCATAGCTAGAGTAACGTGATTCAGCACCAGCATGAGATCCTATCGCTACATTTGAACTACCTTTGGCATGTTGGTTGAAGGCATTTTTTCCTATAGCTATATTTTCGTTGCCATCAAAAACTTTTCCTAATGTATTTGTTCCTAAGGCAACATTACTGTTTGCTGTCATAATATAGCCCCAAGTACTACCACCATTCTCACAATCAGTCTGATTAGCATAGTTGGTATTCTGACACGCTGTCACAGATGACCCCAAACTTGACTTGCCGATTGCAATATTTTCAAAGGCATTAAATTGTATAAATTGTCCAGCTTGATGACCTATTCCGATATTATACTGACCTGTCCCTACTCTATCTAGAGCCTGATAACCGATACCAATTTGACCCTGACCAATAGTTGTACTGCCACTTGCCCAGCTATGACCTGCAGTTGTACAGGAAGAGCTATTAATATGAGAACTATCTCCACCGACACATTTGCTGTGACGTCCTCCTACAGCACTATCACCAATTGCAATAAGCCACTTACTATTTCTTATCTTGCTCGCTGACCGATATCCAACTAGAGTGTTTTGTGATGATCCTTGGTTATCTACGCCATTACCCATATACTCCTGACCACATTCAAATCCAACTGCTACAGAGTGAAGTATATAAGAATTCTGACCATTATTGTATTGTGTATTTGCTTGTAAAGCTTTATAACCTATTACTACGTTATCATAGCCCCTTCCACCTCTGAAGGCTTCTTGACCTATCCAAACACTACTGTCTCCCAAATAACTACTAGTTAGCTGTAAAGCTTTTTGTTTTTGAGCTACTTCTTTTCCTATAGCAACTGTAGAACCATTATTATATTGATTGATACCAGTCCAGATATCCATCTTATCGCCCCAACCTGCGTACACTTTTATTTCTTCTAAGTATACATCTTTCCAGGAATTAGTGAGTGAACCAAGATCAAATGCACCAACAGCTTCTCCAGGAGTAGGTTGACTTCCTGAAGTTCTTTCTGGAACCCAGTGTCTAGTAATATTTTCTGAACCAGTATTAGTTAATGCAGATCCAACTTGAGTTTTTAGATCAGTATATTCCTCATCGTATTTCCCTACAGAGTAAACTCCACCATCAGGATAATCAGCCATAGTAATATGAGCCCACATTTGTTGTGGTAGGTAATAGCCAGCACCGCCATAATTATTATGAGCAGACCATCTCCACCTATCCATAAAAGAAGAAGAATTCTGAGCATCTGGTAACTTTGTCACAGTTTGAGTAGAAATGTTCTTGTGTTCCCAAGAATCTTGTATCCAAACCCTAGCTCTTCTAGGTTCATATCCTGAAGGACAAGAGTAAGAAGAATTGGTATCCCATGTGAGAGGTTCTGTGCCAGCTATCTTCATCGCATTATCATAAGCATCAGGGCTATCATGCATACCAGAATCCACACTTGAATTAAAACAAACTCCATCAGTAGAAGTTACCAAACCGCCATTCGAAGGATTAGCATTGGTCCAAACACCACTAGAGGCAGCTTCACAAGTAGACTGAGTTACATATTGTTCATAACCTACAGCTCCTTTACAGTAATATCCATTAGAGAATGTTCCTCCAGCAGTCACACAATTTATTTCATTAACTTTCATAGTTCCAGCTGATAGACCGTATTTGGCATCTATATCTACAGTACAACTTCCTACAGCTGCTTCCGTAAAAGTCCAACCAGTATGGGTAAAGACATCATTTGTAGCAGCACCAGAAGGTATTCCTATTAGCTCTCTAGGAAAACTACCCCAACCACCTGCATTTTCGTCGTAGTATCGGACACCTTTGATGCCATATTTTCCTCTCGTTCTGTGGACTCTATGAGTTTCTAATTTTATATCTCTAGGATATCCCCATTCAGCACCCCAAGTTATACCAAGAGCACCAGCCCAACCAGTATAAGTAAGAGGGATACTAGTTTCAATCTCCAAAGTGAGATTTTGACTAGAACTTGTTACCCAGACGAAATCTTCAGCTGCACAGGTAGTTGATGTATGCACAGCACCATCAGGATCACCACCATGGAAACTACCATTAATAGCTTTTTGTTGTCTAGGAGCATGTAACCACTTTCCACCTTTGTTTTCACATGTACTTTCAGTTATTAAATGGTCTGGTGCTACAGAACAATAAAAACAACCATCTCCCACTGGATTGTATATTTTGTAACTACCTAGACCTGAGTTTCCAAATAATTCTTTCATCCAAGCCCAAGTCCAACCATGTGGTCTCCAAGTATAGCCACTACCACAGGATTGATTGCTTGTCCCACTACCAGTAGTAGTCCATTGGGTATCATGAGTACAAAACCCTAACCAGCTGTAGGGTGTATATCCATTATTCTCATCGTAAATAGTTGGGATCTTTTGGTTAGATGCCCGACCACTACCATTGAATCCATTGGTTGTAAAAGAAGAACCACTAATATCAGCTCCACAAGCAGCTATAACATCGGCTTCAGTAGTAAGACTAGCATTGGTAACATTTATATCGGGGTTTGTCCGACAATTGTTATGTCCAGTGTGGTATGCACCTGTTGTAGCTTGTCCAAATCCCCATTGATCCATATTAGCTAAAGCATTATAATGTAGAGGATTCTTCAAGCCAGCGTCTGCTTCAAAATTCATCGCAATACCTGTCATATTAGGGACATGCGGAGCGGGATAGTGAGGACTGTAAGATCCTGTAGTACTTCGTCCTTGAAGCATACTTGGTGTGGGAAGACGACTACCACCGTCATTATTTGTGCCAAGTAAGGTTTTGGGAGTAGTTATATAAAGCTGAGTATTAGGAGAGATTACTACATTTTGTGCAGTCCCACTAGTCCATTCAGTAACCCAAGAGAGGGAAGACCCACCACCACCACCACTAGAAGCAGCCCATTTTAAGCCAGTAGCTTCAGCTGAATCTGCTGTTAGAACGTAACCATTAGTACCAACTGGTAATCTAGTTTGTGATGTTGAATAAACTTCTAAATCACCTTTAGTAGTAAGGTTTCCACCACCACCGCCACCTGATTGTGCCACCCAAGCATAATCACTACCGTTCCAACTTAGAACGTAGTTAGCAGTTGGATTACTCTGATTTAAATGAGTATCTATAGCAGCATTTAATGTTGCAGCAGCTTGATAACCACCACTTCCATGATCTCCCCAAGCATATGCTGCATCCCAATTAGAAGAGTTATTAGTTATAATGGAATAAGTTCCTGATGAACCTCCACGAAACATTATACCTGAAGATGTAAATTCAGAATCTTGTAAAAATCCAGTATTAGTATTGCTATAATTAGCCAAATCATCATCAACTACGAAATCAAGAGTTTTATCAGAGGTTTGGTATGTTACTGTTATTCTTTCTTCAGTATTATTGACAACCATACCACCGACTGTTGTTTTTATGATTGTATATCCTGCAGTATTATCTGCGATATAATTCTCTACGTTATGATCGCCCCAACTGTAGGCATCATCCCATTGACCAACTTTAGTATTAGTAATATTTTCTGTACCCATATCAATATGAAAACCGTTAGCCTGCAATATTCCACCAAGATAAGGTGATGTATCATCAACAAGGTTATCAATAGCATTAGGATTCGCTGTTGCACTTGCAGCTACCCCATCAAGTTTAGTCTTGTCTGTAGAAGACATAAGACCATCAACAGAAGTAGTAGCTACTGAATATGTGGTATCAGTATCAGTTGCAGCCAATACACCACTAGTTATAGTTAGATTAGCACCTACTTTAATACCACCTAAGACAGTTGTTGATGCCTCAGGTAATGCATATAAATTAGCACCTGTGTCAATACCATCTAGTTTTGTGATATGAGCAGATGTTGCTAATCCAGTTTGAGAACTAGTAGCGTCAGGTATAACTGTTGTATACTGAATATTGGGTTTATTCAATATTAGAGAATCACCAGAGCCAGAATTCCAATCTGATTGGACATTTACTTCAGCACCAGCATCAATACCAGATAGCTTAGTCTGTTCAGCATCGCTAAACTCGTTAGTATCATTGTTGGATTCATAGGAAGTCTTGATAGAAACTGCATCTAATTTCTTACTAACAATAGTCCAGTTTGCTTCTGCTATTGCACTTGCTTGTTCAGCGATAAGCATATCACCTACGTCAAGAGCTATAGTAAAGAATGTACCAGCTACTGTAACTACATAAACATCTCCTATAGCCGTAGCCACTGGAGATGCTGCATCTAAGTTCGGACTATTAGTAGATGCATTATAACCACCTTTATAAGACATTTCTGAAACTAAGGTAGAAGCTATCTCTTGATCAACATATGTAGTAGTTGCTTTTGTATTTAACTCGGTTTGAAGACCAGTAATAAATGCAATAGCATGTGAAGTCGGATTAACTTCAGCACCAGCATCAATGCCAGATAACTTAGCCTTTTCAGCATCACTAAATTCATTAGTGTCAGCATTGTTCTCGTAAGCAATTTTAATTTCTGCATCAGTTTGATCTGCTGTAGCATTACTTTCGATGTTATCTAACTTAGCACCATCTACCGACAAATCTCTTCCGTCTACTGTACCGATATTAATAATATTGTAAGAGCTTTGACCGTCTAAATCTCCACCCAATTGTGGAGTAGTATCTTGCACGACATCTGTCATACCAGATGATTGTCCGACTCCAGGGATCGTTATAACATCAGTAGTTCCGTCACCTTTTGTCAGAGTTACATCAGCACCAGATATTGTTAAGGCAGTAGTAGCTGCCAATGCTAACTCAGAATCTTCTAACACAACTTTAGAGCTGCCTACGTATATATCACCATGTGCAGCTATACTTCCTGAAGTGATTATAGATCTGTTTTCTATTGTTAATGAACTTCTGGGAGTATGACTAGAGTAACTATCACTTGTAAAGTTTAAGAGACTCCAAGTAGTGTCTCCTGCGTTGTCTCCTAACATATATACAGCATGATCATTTGAAACAGCTGAATTTATCTTCACTTGTAACTTAGCATCACCACTACTTCCCACCTTCAACCTAAGATCTGTATATATTAGGCTATCTGAGAAAGAATTTTCTAACACCGTTATACTACTACTCTCACTGTCTTCTATAAAATTAACATAAAATACTAGTTGGTGTTCTCTTGATGCTTTAGAATTAACTAACGCAAATCTTCCTAAAGAAAATCCATCACTGCTAGCAATAGTAAACCAATCAGGAGGACTAGTTACTGTGAAAGTGTTAACCTCAGTAGTATGTGTACTATTCTTAAGAGTTTCAGGATCTTGAGGAGCAACCCAAGCTGCAGAACCAGATGAAACTGTTAATATTGTTCCGTCTGTTCCCACAGCTGGGACATGCTCATACCCACCACCAGTAGGATGAACATAAAGATTAGCACCTGTGTCAATACCGTCTAGTTTAGTTTTATAGGTACCATTAAAATCCCACAAAGACAAGCCATAAGTTGCGCCATCAGCTGCGGAGTAAGTCGTATCGTAATCATCACTCCATACTGCTGTTCCTGAAGCAGAATACTTCAAAAATTGCCCTGCAGAACCTCCAGACGGAATATGTTTATATCCAGCACTAGTAGGGTGCACATAAAGATTAGCACCACTCGCAATACCATACAGTTTATCATATTGTCCATCGGTAAATGCTTTAATTTCACCTTGATATGCAGCTTTAATTTCAGCACTAGTCATATCTCTAGTTGCATCATACTCTATATCATCTAATTTATCTTTATATGCATCTGTAAATAATATCTCACGACCAGCATTAGATTCATAAAGATTCATAACTTCCAAAGCAGTTAAATCTGCTGTAGCACCAATCTCAATACCAGATAATTTATCATATTGAGTATCTGTAAATGCCTTATTAGTTGTTATGTACTTTGTCTTTATTTCATCTGCTCCAATCTCTTGGATTTGAGATATCTCACTATCTACATACGCTTTTACAGATTGTTGAGTAGGAACTTTTGTATCAGAATCAGATAGCATAGCATCTTCATCTATCATAACAACATTTAAATCACCAGATGCTAGTAAGTTAAAATTCCCATCCCCCTCTGATGGAGGAGATACGCTTTGATTGTCTTTAATACATATCCAAGCCGTACCACTACGAGTTACAGCATCTCCTACGGAGTAAGAGAAACTGGCATTCCAGTCTCCCCTCCATATAATTCCAGGCTCTCCTCTAGCACCTTTATCGGTAACAGTGACACCTAAACCACTTTCTTCTACTTCCACTTTTATAGAACTCTCATCGCCTAATAAGACATTGGAATCCCATATATTGTGATTACTCATTTATAGTCTCCTATTAAATATATTATATCCTTATAATAATCTGTTACCGTTAATCTAACCATCCAGAGGATATTAAATCGTCATCATCGTCCTGATCTCGAATAATACTTGGATTGTTTCTATCGTATAGCTCTGCTAGATCTATCATATCTTTAACTTCAGATTTATCCACACTTACAAATTCTGGATCTGGTGCTGATGGATTGCTATTAGCTTCACTAGGAACTATCCCATCTTTCCCAACTCCTATCATTCTATATTCATTATATCTTCCATGAAGAGTCACCGTCTTATCAATAGCTGGTAATTCAAATCTAGTATCTGGATCTATTCCTCCATAACTCGGAGTAGTTATCGTATCAGTAATTCTCCTACTGAACTCTTGAATAGTTCCATAATCTCTAGGGAACTCGTGTATACTCTCTATTGATCCAGATGCTGTTTCACCAACTTGAAAATAAGTCCATAAACCATTCGTATATTCTAAAATATATGGGTTACGACCATGCTCACTTTCTATATGCATTGATACATACATTTCAAGTAAATCTACTCCTCCGACAGATACTTCTGTTATTTCTGTTATCTGTGCAAAAGCTCCAGAAGTATTTCCTTTTATGATATCTCCTACTGCTACATCATCTACCATACCAGATATAGTCATAGAACAATACATATCATGGTAGTATCTCAATTCTTCAGCTGATGGATCTACTTTATCAAAATTAATCCATTCAGGAAAAGATAGGATAGTAGCCTTTTCAGCATGATTCTTGAAATCTCCGTTTAATGGATAATAAGCTAATACACTATGTCGAGGTGCTTGATGTCTTCGGTATAAATGTCTTGCCTCAGAGTGAGATAGTACCTGTCCAAGAATATATACATCTTTCAAAGATACAAAAGAAGCACGATCATCATAGAACTCCATGTCTCCACCATCTTCCATATTAGTCGAAGAACCAAAAATACCACCAAAAAGAACTATTGGATATCCAACAGGATTACTATAAGTTGGATATGATCCATCCTCAAGTGCTGAAGGTTGTCTCACAAATGATTGTTCTCCATTTTGAAATACACTCAATCCTCTCGTACCAGTGTTGGTATCAAAGTCATATTCTTGAATGTCAACACCACCAAAATGTGTAGTATCATCATAAGTTGAAAGTTGGAATATATAATGAACCCATCCATCTTTAACTTCTTGTGGTTGCACTGTTCCTATCGTATTAAGATGACGGTAATTATCTGGATCGTCATCTATATGTTCATTGTAGTGAGCAAACATAGTCACTTCCAATTTTTCATCAAAATTTGGATCTGGTTGATGAACACTGTCGAAATGTACAATCTGTTCATCTGTTTTGTAAGTATTAGTCGACTCTGTTGGCTGACTTGTGTGCATTTTCGCTGAAAGCCTAATAATGAATCCCTGATTATTTTCTGGATTGGTCCAAGATATAATATGTCTACCTTGGTTATGATCGAAACTGTCCTCATTTAGTTTTAACCAGAAACTTATAGCGAATGCTTGACCTTCTTCCCAAGAAGCTTTCTTTGTTACTTTAGGTTCAAATTCCATTCTTAATCCGATATTTGCATTATCTTCTGGAGGTTTGTCGAATATTATACTGTGCTGTTCCCCATAGGTATAATAACCATCTTGTTCTATCACTAATTTACCGTCTACATCTATATTTGAAGTGGTAGATGGTACTCCATTAAAGAACTCTCTATCATCCCTTATATGCCATCCATCTCCATAGATGTATATATGGGGTACAGGAGAGAGTCCACAGATAGGTCTGAATGGTTCATAACCAGTTTCACTTAATATTCCATAATTCTTGTTAGAATTATTGACCCAACCAGAATTATAATCTTCTGTATCAAACAGAAATCCTGGATTTTCTACATCAAACAACTCTGTCCAGTCTACGGAATTAGGTACATCCTGTGCATTTATATCTATAAACTCAGGAGCAGGAATAGCACTAGTACCAACATTTGAATCGAATAGATCTTCAGAAGTATAAACTTGTGATCTTTTATTTATATTTGAAAATCTCATCGATGCAGTAAGGTATTCTTGCGGATAAACGTATTGTCTTTGAGATTCTCCTCTGAGAGCTACCCTAACTGTAGTATATCCAGCATCCCAACATCCTAAGTTCCAAGTTTCACTTGCAGCTAAACAAGTAGATTCAGTAGTATATGTTGAATCAGAACACCAGCTTGATCCTGTTACATGGTCTTTATTTAGACAAGTAGTAAAAGCGAATTTAAACCCTTCAGAAAAATGCTTCAATTCTACTATTTCTCTTAAATGTTTGTCTTCTTCCCAAGTATAACCTGCTAGTGAACAAGCATTTTTATTAGTAATGCTCATATCTTCTGTACAAGAATGTTCATAATCGAAAGTCATAGCTATTGCAGGTTCTAAATATGTTGATTCCTTATCTGTATATTTCCAAATATTGTCTTCATTTTTCTTATTAAGCTGCCCCTTTACTCCATCATTCAGAATATCATGGTAATACTTTGGTCCGATCCATTCGTTGAAACTTATCCAAGTCTCATCTGCGTTTATGCAATCTTCCATAGTAGTATATTGAGGATCAGAATCACAGGAACCATCCTGTGCCAGACAACCAGCTTCAGACATATATCCGTTTGTACAAAGAGCAGATAAATCTCCACCATTCCAGATAGTTCCCAATTGATTTATTTGTGAATAATCAGATAAAGAAGAGTCACAGTCGTAACTATGTCTAGGTCTATCGTAGAATGACCTATCTTCGTCGGTATATCCTGTTATAAACTCAGAAATATCATTCCCAAGACTATCTAATCCTTTCATAAGATCTACGACCAATTCTCCAGCAGAGTTAAAACAACCCCATTGTGGAGCTAAAATGCCAGCGTCATCAGGAACTTGATCAAAGTCAACACGCTCAGGTACTCTATAGTTTAAATGTCTTTCTTCTATACTATCTTCGAAATCTTCATCTAATCTTAAATGTAACATCATAGAAGCTTTAGGAGCAGTTCCTCTTAGATATAGTTCTCTTACTTCATCATCTTGTAATGTTCTATTAAATATTCTAAGATCTTTCATTTGAACAAAAGAATGAGAACTACTCCAGAAATTTGTTCCCTTGTTATCTCCTGCAGCTGCATCTTCATGCCAACTATCATACCACTGACCAAATACAGTTATAGGATTATTTGTAGGAATTTTCAAGCTAGGATATTTATACCCAGATTCAGAATAAGGATCAAGCTCAACACCTCCAGGATTTAGGTTACTACAATATCCTCCATTAATAAATGGGGTGACACCTCTTGTTCCTGTTCCAACACTGAATACAGTTCCTTCAGGTAATCTCCCTCCTCCTCTAGTCGTATCATCTCTAGAGGATCCGTTAATGCTATAATGAACCCAACCATCTCTTATTTCTTGTGGTTCTATATGACTACCACCAGCTCTTTGTTGGAGTTGTCTTCCTCTTGTCCAAGTTGTACCTGTACCACAAGTTGCTGCATCATCTTCATGCACTAATTCTGTGTTTGATTCTACGCCAGTCACATCATCTATACAGTCTCCTGTTGGATTAAAGTAATAAAAGGTTGCTGCTACTTGCGGAATATCATCAGTTACATTAGGAATATGGGAAAAGTCATTTCTCTGTAACTCCATCCTCTTCCACTCATGGCCATTGGCTGTACAAGTTTCGGGAGATCCATAGTAATCAGTATGTGAGCTCAAATTTCTACAATGAGATCCATCCCAAATATGTCCATTGAAATTACATTCCCACCAATTATTTATACTAGTATCACTACAAGAACCTATATCCTTCCAATCTTCTCCTTCTTGGGGATTCTCTGGATCAGTCATTGTTACCCATTTCGCATCAGAGTCGGAATTGCAACCTGTCTCGTCGAATAAATACTCTGAATTCATACAGAATTCTTTTTCTTCTGCAATTGCAGTATTAGGTTCTAATGCATTAGTATTTAATGTGATTTTAACACCAATTCCCTCATCATCATCATACCAGCTAAGTAAAGTTCCTTCATTTGCTATATTTTCATCTGTATTCAACTTTAACCAAAATGAAATATTTATAGCGGTTTCTGCATCCCATGTTTCATGAACAGTATTTGATGATGCTTGAGCTGCTTGATAGGCTACTTTTACTTTATATCTTATCTGTACACCGTTTTCTGGTATATGATTATTATTAAAGCACAGGCTTTGTTGTTCTTTGTACCCAGAATAGTAACCATCAACTGTCCATGTATTATTGCTAGAAGCGTTTAAACAATCGAGTTTATTAGCATTGTAATTAGTATCTGAACAAGTCCCAGAAGGTTCATTACTCCAGAATGCTTTGTCGTCTCTTATATAATAAATAGAGTTAATATCGTGGTCACTTATCGTCGCATCATAATCAATAATATATTGAGGAGTGATCGCATGATCTAAGGTAAGTTCAAACTCTGCATCATTTGCCCAATACATATATTCAGGTAATACAAAATCTTTTGTAACTCCATCTCCAGTGGCGAATTCATCATTAACCATATCTAAATTTGGCAAAGGCTCAGATTTCATAGTAGGATCAGGAATCCACATATTAGTAGAATCTATTGCCAAACATCTCTCTTCAGAAAGAGCAACTCCAGATATTGGATGTCTGTATTGATCTCTACATTCCCCTACGGGGATAACAAGCATTGTGCCACCAGATCTGTCATACCCACTATAATACTCTGAAGTACCAACTGCACCTGTTCTACGATTTAATTTATCTATTCCAACATTTGCAGTCATTCCACTCATACCCATTAAAGAATTCGTAGATACTTTAGTAGACATTAAGTTAGAAAAAGAAATATAACCTTCATTTCTCATTTTGTTATTAAAATATCGCATCATGACATTCTTGTTATTAGCGTCACCGTCTGAATTTTCAATATGAATCCGGAATAATGCCAAATTTAACATCTCCTCTTCAGTATCTACTGATGCAGGAATATAATCCTTTTCCCAATTCCAAGCTAGAGTAAGCTGAGTTCCAGATTGATATACCTGTTGCAAAGCTTTATAGAAGATAGTATTATTGAAGGTTTGATCATTCATTGGCAATACATCGCTATTGGCTCTCTCAATATCACCCTCAAACATTTTGTATCCACCTGCCTCAAAGGATTTGCTTGTTCCAAATTCTTCTAAAAATAATGCTCTCGGTGGATCCATAGCTAACCCAGCTTTACCCAATTTGATTAGCTCATCTTTTATATGTGAATATGTCCTATTACCCTCAGCACCTGCAAAGGGATATCTATGATAACAAATAGTATCTGTCGGATATGGAGAATCAGCCATCAAATATTGAACCCAAGATTTATGTGATTTTTCTCTACCTCCAGCTGGACCACCACCTGAGTTTGATAACATTCTAACTTTGTCGTATTTGCGAATTGTAGTCGCTACGAATTCTTGCCATTTGACTTGTGATTTATACGTTACCAAATCTCCATGTTCTGATGTAGTTAATTTGATGTGTGGTCCATTATTCCATTCATTATATCCAGAATACATTCGACCTTTACCCCAAACACCCTGCACATCCCAAACATTAGATTGTGGTGTAGCAGTTATACAGGAATCTTCATCCGTAAAATTAGCATCTGTTGCCCAAGATTTATTAGATGGTTGAAAAACCCAACACTGATTATATTCCCATATATTAAGAGTTTGTTCTGCATTTGAATCCAAACAATCACTTTCAGTCAGAAGATCTAAATTAGAACAACCTACTGAAGCTTCACAATCATCTTTAAAATTCATTTTAATATTCGTACAAGCAAAACAAGCAAATGTTTGATCGTTCGACTGAGTTGCACCATTTTCATCCCAAGAAGGATCTATTTTATTTATAGTCTTTGGGTTAATCATAGAAGCTTGCCAACCATCATCCTTATTACCCATATAATACAGTTGATGAATCCTAACTTCAGGATGAGGATTAGCCCACCACACTATGTGTCCATCTTTATTTGGCAAACCTTTACCATTAAACTTAGGATATTGTGTATTAGAAGCCATTAAATTTAATTCGTTGCCCATTCCCCACCAAGAAAATGCAGGGTGGTTCCCTATATTATCCCATATATCTTTTATAAGTTTTTCAGTCAACACCCTCAGAGCTGACCCTTCTGTATTGACACCATTAGACAGAGTTTCACTAGACCACACATTACCACTAACAGCTAAACAACCATTTTCATTATTAAAATTATCAGTGAAAGTGATATTATTACCGTTTGTATCATGACAGTATCCACTTAAATCATTTAATGTCCAAATATGAAAAGGCATAGATAATCCTATCCCCAGACCATATTCAAAGGCAGAATCTAGAAATGCCTTATAACTAAGCCAGAATCTCTTATTTCGAGTCGGATCATGTTCTATAGCAGGATATGGCCAACCAGCCTGTCCATGTCTTTCTTTTAAAGAACAAGGTCTTGTGGGAGTATCATAATATACCATATCGAAATCAGCTGGAAACCAAGGCAGTCCGTGGACTCTCAAAAATCTATAACCTTGTTCTGCTATGACTTTAAACTCTTTAGGATAATCATTTGCTTTATAAGTAGGATTAGCAGGATCTCCTCCTCTATAGAGATAAGAACGAGTATCTCTACCCTCATGATCCATATAACCCTTTTGTGTCATATCATCTTCCCATACTTCTATCCAAGCATTTCTCATAGTTCTATGTGGGTGGGAGTCCCATGTATCTAGTAATGCGTTATAATAATTGAGACCTAACTCTCTAATAGGATTACCTTCACATTTCATTACTCCATCTTCAACATATATAACTCTATTACCAGCTATTTGGTGTATAGCCCAATTAGAAGATTTGCCTTGAAAATCCATAACAGGAGAAGGTCTATAATAAGGAGAATTCTTTTTACCATAATCTGGCGTCTTAGGTTTTTCTGTTGATAAAATCTCACCACCTACCCCTACAGATATACTCCATGCAGCTTCTATTCGAGATGACCTTAATTTATTTGGCAGTTTAAATATAGTAGTAGAACCATCTCCCTTCGCATATTCCTCGTTATGATATACATTAGGCATTTTATCTATAGAACGCATACTAGAATTTGTGGGTATTAAGACCTTAGACCCACCTTTCCTTGTTGAGAAATCTAGACTTAATGGTGAAACATTAGCACATAAGTCATTTTCTCTAAAACCAGTTGCTGATAGCTTAGTTACTTGCAGTTGTTCAGGAGATATGTACCCTTCATGTTGCATTTTCCAATTGAACCATCTTAATATCTCATTTTTAGTATATGTCTTATTCTCTATATTATATACATGAAAAATAGGGTTATTTAGACCAGCAACATTTGGTTCGTCTACTGCAATAGCTGCGTCACCTCTTTGCCAGTTCCAAGCTAGGGCAAGTTGAATTCCAGAATCATATATGCCTTTAACACCTGTTATAAAGGTTTTACTTGCAAAAGTATTATCTTCTGCATAAATAGCATCTTCTGTAGAAAGAGCCTGTTCAGACTGAACAATGCCGTACAATTCCCCAGTTGTTATTGTGCCAAATTCTTCCAAAAATACAGGTTTTCCATGTGCATGACCGAACTTATTCAATTCTGTTAATACAGTACCCATGTTCTCATATAGAGGGTCTATCCTTGCACCGACAGCTGGATACATATGTGTAACAAAAGTATTTATTGGATCAGGAGAATTGTCTCTTAATCGTTGCTTATAATGATCCGTACTATAAGATCTAGCACCTGTATCATGTGCAAGTCCAGAAGATATCATTCGCACAGTATCATATTCTCTTATCAGTTCACCATAAAATTTCATCCATACTTGCATTGCTTCTTGGGTCATTATGTCGCCATCTTCCCAAAGCTCATGACCGACATTACGCATTTCAGCCATGTCAATAACGTCACCGTTTTCATCTCTTGGAAAACCTTCTGGAATTACTTGACCTATATCTGCCCATTGTTGAGCGGATGTTTGTGTAGTACCTTCTCTCCATACTGCCGTCCATTCTTCTAGAGTCACATATGGAACACCAGTTGTAGGGTTGGTCATTGTAGGTCTTATATAATCTTCAGCCTTTGTTGCACCTCTTAAAGTCCATCCATTTAGATTCTCAGGAATAGCTTTATCTTCTTTACCATCAAATCGTGGCCAGAATGTAAAACTAGATCTAATATTAAGCTCATTAGCAATACCCCACCAAGCTATAGAAGGGTGATTACCTAATCTTGTCATAAATTCACTTATAATTTCTCGCCATAAATCTTTTGATTTAGAATTAGGATGATGGATAGCATAAGATGTAGTTTCTCCAGACATTTCTGGAATTGTCTGAAATCTAGAAAACATAGTCATTCCAATACCAAGACCATGTTCATAAGCTGCATCTAAGATTTCTTTAACAGTATCAAAGTATTTGTCCATTCTCTTAGGATCAGGCACTACAGGGGGAATCCATCTGGCATGAGGAGATGTGTGGTCATGATGGGGAGGGTAAAATCCATTTTTACCAATCTCACTTCTAGGCTCATTAAAGAATACATCATCATAGTCTGTTGGAAGCCAAGGTGTAGCCATAGACCGCACGAACCTATAACCTTGTTCTGCTATGAGTCTAAATTCATCTTTGTATATATTAGGATCAAAGTTAAACCAAGGAGAATCGCCATAGTGCTGGTACGTAAATAATGGATCAGCATAACCTTCCTCCATCCCGTATCTATGCTCATTGGAATATATATTTTTGAAACCTGCAATATTATTCCTCCAAGGAAAAACCCCAAAGTGGTCTAAGAATACATTAAAATAAGATACTCCCAAATCTCTAAGAGGTCTCCCATTACACATCATTACACCATCTACAACAGTGATCACTCTATTTCCAGTAATTCTTAGTACTGCGAGAGATACTTGATTATGTGTAGTATCAGAGGGATCAGTAATCGCTACATTTCTTAAACTTAATACATCTCCATTGAATTCAAAGTCATCAGATAATTTTATCTCTTCAACTTCCCCAGTATCTAGAACACTTCTTCCTAAAATTACTCTAGGAGATATATTATCTAATTTAGAATCTGTGGGAACCCATTCACCTAATGAATAGATAAATAATTTCTCGTTCCCATAAGTTTCTCCATCAGTATCATGCCAGATATCTCCAGGTTGTAAATCTGCCCACACACCACCTGCATTGACACACTCAGCTTCCGTAGTATAGTTCCCTATAGTACAATGATCAATTGGTGCAGTTTCTTGAGAATACATCTTACTCTCTCTCAAACCTCTAGTAAAAGAAGCTGAATCTGAATAACTAACGCTATCTAGATTAACGGTTATTTTAGATACGTTATCTATTATATTATCTGACATTTATCTCTCCCTAATACTTATCCATTATGCTGGTGTAGAAAATTCAAAAGCTGTTGTTGTGTTCAGTGAACTCTCTTCTATTGTTAAATTGCCATATAATATTGTTCTAGAAGAATCAGTATTGGCAGTATTTACGGCATTTGCTATTCTTATCTCGTATTTCCAAACGCCAGCTTCCATTTTAGAAGTAGTTAAATCACTTTTTGCTGTATCTACAGTCCAAGTCTCGCCATTGCTCGCACAAGCTAATCTGCTCTTATAGGAATCATCACTACAAGATCCCACTTCATCTGCTGGAATATAGATTTTAACACCAAAAATCCCAGTTTTGGTAGATTTGCTAACTCCTCTACCATAAGTTTTAGTTTCTATATCCTCATAAGAGAAGTATATAGGTACACTAGTTTGTCCTGTCTTAGTAGCTGTACCAGCGAAATACATAGTGGGAACTAAGGTTTCACTAGCTATTAATGTAGGAATACAATCGGAGTCTTGGAAGCTTATTACTCTGCTCCAAGTTTCTCCTTGTCTCACTTTAAAATTTGTTTCTGCCATCTTACATTCCCCAAATTATGTTATTGTCCAAGTGGAATCACCATGAATAACTACTGTTACAGTAGGATCAATTGATATTGGTCCATAAGTAGATGCGTTAATAGTTCCATCCTGTCCTTGATTTGTACCAGCTGATCCACCAATGAATATATCTTGGTTGGAGTCTGCATGAGATACATTTAATACAGTCTCATTGTACCTTATTATACTGTCAGTCCCACCTATCGATGCCCCAACATTACCGCTACTAACTCCAGCACTTGGCACCCACTTATCTTTAGAAAGATCATAGGACAAGTGATGTCCATCAACTATAGCAGGAGTAGTCCACGTACCACCTGCCACTCCACAAGTTGAAGGGTGAGTAGGTACTGTAGAAGGTTGTCCCCATGTAAAGCCAGTATTAGCTTCACATAATGCTTCAGTGCCATAAGTCGAAGTAACATCAGCATTATTAGTATCTTCACAAACTTCAGGCATAAGACAATAAGGTACTGTTAATTCAGTATCTAACAGTTCTTCAAGACTAGAACTACCTCCTCCTAAAGAGGCAGTAGTCATTATAGTTCCATCAGAGAACCTAATTCCACCTTTTAAATTAAAATAAGGAGTAGAACCAGCTATTGCTAAGCTAGTATCATCTATTGATAGAAAATCAATTAAAGGAACAAATTTACTGTTTATTTCTATTACTATCCCACCACCAGATTCACTAGTAGGATTAGTATTAGATAAAAATACAGTATCTGGTTCACTATCAGGAGACCCCATAGTTGTAAAGTCTGTATTACCTGCGGTTGTTATTTTATATACTCTTCCACTTCTTATTCCAGAAGCATCTATTTCTGTAATATTAGCACTATCGAGATATACTCTTATATTAGTGGGATTTACTACCACATCTATCTTCTGAACAGTGCCTAAATTGGATAGCTCAGTTGCTGAAGCTATAGCTGTTGCTTGGAATATATCTCCAACCTTGGCAAAGGATGGACCCCCAAAGGGAGTCCAAAGAGGTTCATTATTTTCAACAACAGAAGTTATTTTATAAAATCCATTAACTTCTGTTACAGTGGGTACAGTATAATTTGTATCACGTTGGATTAATCTGGTACTCCCAGAATCCATCCACATAGCACCATTCTCTAATCCATATAGAGGAGGACTAGTTCCATAATGCATGGAGTTGATTGCTGATAAAGCTAAATTTAGATCATCAGAAAAATCTACTCCAGATTGATTACTGGATATGTTTAAGTTACCAGCTGTTCTTTGAGCCATAAGATTCTCTCCTCTCTAGCTACCTCTAGCAGTCCAATCTACTGTTCTAGATTGTTCCACATTGTTAATATCATAGACTTTTACATAAAATCCATATACAGATTTATCTTCTATCACTATATTATCTCCAGATGCCCCATCTTTTGATACACTAGTAATTAAATGCAATTGATCTCCTAAATTCGGAAGAGTAACTTTGCCTGAACCAGTTCCGACTGATAAGGCTTTAAATTTAGTTCCTGTTAAGTTATCACTAGAACCCATAGTTGTAAAATCTGTAGGATCAGAATCACTTCCAGTTGAACTTATAATGTATTCTTCTCCAACAATTACATCTGCTGGATCAATACCTGCTCCATCGAAGAAAGAAGGAGTAAAGATTACTCTAGATCTTCCTGTAGATTTAGCTGTTCCCCCACCTAATTCATAAGAGACAAACTGTGCTACAAATCTTTCTCCCACATCGCCATATTTAGCTCCTACATCTAACCAAGCAGTTCCTGTGGACTGAATAATATACTCTGCCCCAATTATAAGCTGTGTCTCATCATGAATAATACCTTCTTCAACAGTCAACACACTCCCAGTTAAAGTTATATCTGGTATATCTATAGAAACATTAAGTTCATCTATTGTCAGATTAACTTCTTCAAGCTTGTTAGCTAATGTTCTAAATCTGAATACTCTTTGATCAGCATACGCAAGATCAGTAGTTATAGCTTGCCAAGGAGACCATCTAGCTGACTTAGTTGTTACATGATTTCTTCTTACTTTGCCTGTACCAATACCAGCTATGCCACTCTTCTCGAATGTGTGTCCAATGCTGCTATGATGTGCTCCTATAAGAGTAAAATTAGTATTTCCCATTTCAGTTACTGTCAATGTATCATATTGCGATAAGGAACTTGAAGTTACATCTAAAATTTCTCCAAAAGTGTAATTAACAGTTGTATCTCCAACTTCTTTTACAGTTCCATAGTGTTTAACTTTAAGACCATTAGATATGAATTTATGACCTAATGCATTAGTTCCACCTAATAATGCAAGGTCTGCATTAGGATCTATCGGTAAACTCATTACTTTGTATAATTTTCCTTTATCCATTTCATGTGATCCTATAGTGCTATAAGATCCCACAGGTTTCCTTATCATAGATGCATTACCAGCTTCAACAGTATATATAATTGTCAGAGATTTATCTGATTTACCTGAAGCCATAGTATCGTCATCTGTCTTATAGACATATGCTATATAAGACTCATACTTAGGCTTTGTATACGTATCAGTCAACTCTTTAAATATAGAATCTGCTAAATTCGGATTATTACTATCATATGGTACATGTACATCTATAGGCATAAGATATTCTGAATACAAGGTTAATACCACATCACCTGTTCCAGTTAACCATTCCATCTCAATGTCTTCTTGTTTCTGAACATAAGGATCTGAAGAAGAACAAAGGAAATCACCAATGCCCCAAGTAAAACCTTGAAGTATACAGTCTTCAGCAGCAGGTACATTACCTACTATATGTTTTTCAAAAGTAGTAATACTGTTTATAGTTGCAGAAGAGCCCATATCACCCCAATTTGATTCAAGAGATATATCAGGACTATCATCTACTTCTCCAGAATTACTAGCTGTATATATTTCAGTAGAATTTAGAGTTACATCATGTTTAGAGCCTAAATCTATTATATGACTTCCAGAGTTTG
>Ga0105349_10000237_pt1 | contig 20837 bp, 23 predicted proteins | sample EN1Hudseemescosm_FD_83661 | JGI IMG/M metagenome (GOLD analysis project Ga0105349, IMG submission 83661) | Methane-oxidizing microbial communities from mesocosms in the Hudson Canyon - EN1B Hudson Canyon | ecosystem: Environmental > Aquatic > Marine > Cold seeps | place: Hudson Canyon...
CCTTCATATTCTTCTGTATCCCAGTTATAGGTCAGCTCAATGGATGGCTGATTAGTAAGTTCGCCATAACCCATAAATATTAAAGTAAAACGCCCCTCTGTATAGGTTTCGCGAGAGAATATTTTCATGCCGAGTCTATTTTCATAAAAATCGATAGATCGATCTAAATCATTAACCCGTAGCATTGTGTGCAATATACGAGAAGGAATTGTTGATTTATCTATTTCTAATACGTTATTTGATTCTTGTCTCATAATCATTACGCCTCTTTCAATATTTTAATAACGACAGGGTGCTTTATACAAAACACCCTGCTCGTAGAACTTAAAAATTGTGATCACACATAAAACGGTGAGTTCATTTCGCGGCTCGCTTCTTCCACGATACTGGCATCAAATACACGGGTAGTGAATGCGGCGTTTAGCTGCTTAGCTTCTGTTGGGAAATAATCAATGGCAAACTTCTTTGCATTTTCAATGGTATCAAAAGCATAAAGACCACCTGGTGTCCCTGTGTGTAAACCACTTAACCAAGTTTTAGCTAAAATACCTTCTTGCTGCTTTAGTACTGGGTTAAGTTCACGCCATGGAGCATTGTCAAAAGGCAGGGCGCTTACTTGAACTTCTGTATAGACATAAGCACCTGGTTGTTGTTTATTCTTGGCACCAAAATGAACTGAGTCCATCGCTTTACTCGCTTCTTCAACCGCTACAGCATCAAAGATAAGTGTACGCTGTGCTACGCCAAGACTACGGGCTTCAGATGGAAAGTATTCAGTCACAAATTTTTGTGCATTCTCAATCGAGTCGAACGTATAAAAACCACCGACCGACAAATCATCAACACCCGATAGCCAGGTTTTATTCAAAATTCCAGGTTGTTGTTTTAGTGCTTTATTAATCTCTTTCCAAGGTGCTTGCTCAAAAGGAACCGACGCTTGAATCTCTGTATAAACAAATGCTTTCATGGTGTATCTCCGATTTTTTATTTCAATCAAAAAAAATTATTAAGTTAATGAATCGCTTCTTAGTTGGGCTATAGATCCTTTTTTGTTGATCTCGCTTACTAGGAATTGTGTTCATATTATCTGTGCGCTTCTGTCTGGTAAATGCGACTGAAAGCACATATAGTGTGCAGATATGCATAGCTTGGGAATACTTAATTTTGCCGATGAAACAGAAGCCAATTAAAAAGACACTGCAAGAGAGTATTAACTGGAATGACCTACGTTATTTATTAGCGCTAGCGAGGGAAGGTTCTATGAGTGCTGCTGGGCGGGCTTTATCGGTAGAACATACGACAGTGGCTCGACGTATCAGTGCATTAGAGAAGCAGTTGGGTAGCCGCTTATTTGATCGTTTGCCCGATGGCTATACTATGACCCAGGTCGCTGAAAAGCTTTATCCTCATGCGGTCTCTATGGAAGAGTTAATTCAAGTCGCCGATCGAGAAGTCTTTGGTATGGATGCGCAGTTGAGTGGCAATTTAAAATTGACAGCCAGCTACGATGTCTTCAGTCGTATTATCACGCCTAAGCTAGAGCAGTTTACAGAGCAATATCCTGGTATTGTTTTAGAGCTTCTCAGTTCAACCAACTTGGCTGATCTATCAGGCCGCCAAGCTGATATTGCCGTGCGATTAACGCCTAACCCACCCGATCATTTAATTGGCCGTAAAGTATTGCCACTGGCTCATGGCATTTATGCCAGTGCTAAATACCTGAAGAAGAAACGCGATATCGATTCTCTTATCTTATGGGAGCATGATCATAAAATTCCCGAGTGGGCCGCAGATCATTTTCCACAAGGGCGTATCGCCATTAGAGCGAACGAAGTATTGAGTATGATGGAGTCGATACGAAATCATTTAGGAATTGGCAGACTGCCCTGTTATGTGGGCGATTCGGAACCCACATTGCGTCGCCTTGATCTCAAACTAACACCTTCTACTTGGGGGGTATGGGTATTGAGTCATATTGATTTACGCTCGACAGCACGAGTGCGTGTCTGCCGAGAGTTTTTGATGGCAGCTATCGAAGAACAGAAAGAGTTAATCGAAGGCTTGAATTCCCACTATTATTAACGAGGCATTAATGCAAGCTAGTTTCTGCCCGCCATCACTCCACCGTCAATATTCCAAATAGCACCAGTGGCCCAGCTGGTATCATCGCTTAATAAAAAAGTGATCGTACTAGCTATATCCTGTGGTTGGCCAATACGACCGATGGGATGAAAATCATTAAAACCTGCTAATGCTTCATCCATTTCACTGGGGTCAATGAATGCTTCATAGATGGGTGTTTTAACAACGGCTGGTGCAACAGCGTTAACTCGAATGTTAAATTCAGCAAGTTCCATTGCCATATGTTGAGTCAATGCATGTAAGCCTGCTTTAGCCATCGAATAGGCCGACGAAGGTGTCGCCTTAATTGCCTGATGACCCCACATTGAACCAATATTCACAATATTACCGCCTTGTTCATGGCGAATCATATTTTGCGTGACCGCCTGTGAAATCACAAAGGTTGCCTTGTTCAAATCTAGGTAGGTATCGTAGTCATCGGTGCTGTGCTCGACAAACGCTTTAGGGCTGAAATAGCCTGCTGCATTTACCAGATAGCTGATCTGTGTTGCGGTGCTATTAATAAGATCCAATAACTTTTGTACGCTACTGTTGTTATACAGATTGGTTTGAAAACCACTAATACGGCTGGTAGTTGCGAGTGCTTGTAATTCAGTCGCAGCCCGATCCAGCTTGTCTTCATTATTGCCCACAATGATCAGATCTATATTGTTATTAACAAGGCGCTTGGCTGTTTCAAGGCCCATGCCGCTAGTGCCACCAATAATTAATGCGCTGCCCGTTTTATTAAAGTTCATTGTCTTTTTCTAATGTAGTTATGAATGTTGTTCAGTGGGTTGTTTGCTAAACAGTGGAGCCATAGTACGGAGGGATTCGGAGGTGAAAAAGTAAGCACAAACGGGTAGGGTAGGTACTTTTGGGTGTGTATTGTTGAATTACCTAAGGTAATTATTTTTAATAATATTAGTCCGCAAAATAAGACAATCTATTCTGTGACGAATATGACATTAATCTATTATCTAGGACTAATATGAACGACAATCTTAACTAGATACGAATCACCAAATACATACTCTCGTTAAAATTATGCCGTAGGTTGTTATGAATAGTGAAGAAAATAGTAACGGGAAAATATACTCAAGAGTGAGTGGCCCTGGTAAAGGGGCTGCTATGGTTGAAACGATCGTCGGCTGTAAATGGTCACTAACGGTGTATCAGCTGTTGGCTAACGACATTAATCGCCCTGGTGAGATGGTTCGCTCGGTCGAAGGTTTAAGTACAAAGGTATTGAACCAGTGCTTGCGTAAAAATCTCGATTTTGGCATTTTAGAAAAAATATCGTATCCAGAAATTCCGCCACGGGTAGAGTACCAAGTGACAGAGTTTGGGCAGAAGTTTATGGTGATTATGCAATCACTGCAGGAGCTGAAAGTAGAAATAGAAGCAGGTAATGAAGCTGAAAATTAATAGCACAGCTAGTAAGTGAAATCAGTCATCTATTGACTGTTCATTATCCTGTTTACTCTCACTTTTATTCTCACTCTTCAATCTTGCATTCCTCTGGCCCAGCAGGAATACAGCAAAAGGTACGCAGTAAGTTAATATCGCAGGAAGCCAGCGAATCTCGGCAGTAGAAAAAATCGCATCATACTGATTGATCAGTAATAGTATAGTTCCTACTACTAGGGCAACTTTTAGTGCCGAAAAATACATGCTTTGTTCCTGTCTGTTAAAAACTTAAGGTTAGCAGTTAAATTAGCCTATTAGATGAAACTGACTGTTCATACCCAAATTACGTGTCGGAATGATTCGCTGGTAAGCCTCAGACGCATACCAATTCACTGCACTCTCTCTATCAGGAAACTGAATTACTACCTTGGTTTGAAAAGCCGAATCACCGTGTAACGTTTCAATTGGGCCTTTGGCAAGAAACTCGCCAGAAAAAGGTACCAGTGTTTCTGCGGCTAGGGCACTGTAGTTGCTCAACTGCTCTTTATCGATAGGGGTTAGATCTACAATAATTAATGCGCTCATGGAGTCGTTCTCTCTGTTGTTTATTAGCTGGCTTGTTAGTGTTGACACAGCTTATGATAATCATGAAAATACGACAATAGACAAAAAATGAACTGATTGTTTTGTTTTATGCATAATTAGAGGTTGTGAGTAATTAAGGGGTTAAAGACAGAAGCTATGAACAATATAAGGATGCTGCCTGCGTTATTAGCCTTTGCCGAAGTTGCTAAGCAACAATCGTTTACCCTAGCGGCCAAGCAGTTAGGTATGAGTAAATCAGCGGTGAGCCAGCAGATAAAGCGCCTAGAAGAGTATGTTGGCCAGCAATTACTCTCACGCCATACTCGTGGCATGTCTCTTACTGCCGCAGGAGAGAAGCTACTGCAACGCAGTGAATTATTGCAAGATCAGGTAAGCTTGGCGTTTGAAGAGCTTAATAGCAGTAAAGAAACTCCCTCGGGAATTTTTGCTTTAACCATTCCCCATTCTTGTGAAAGAGACATCGTTATTCCTGCGCTAAACCAATTGTGTATCGAGTTTCCATTGATCGAACCTAAGCTGGTGGTCACTGATGAATCGAAAGATTTAATTCAAGATAATTTAGATGTGGCTCTGTATACCGGAGAATTAAAAGATAGTAGTTATCGTGCATTGCCTGTCGGTAATGTAGGAGAAGTTATCTGTGCCAGTCCTGCGTATATTCAGAAACATGGACCGATAAAAAAACTCGATGATTTAGCCGAGCAACGCTGGATCGCTGCCCCCTGGCAAAGTGAATCATTGAGTATCTTTAAGAATGAAAAGCTGACCGATAAGATCGCATTCAATGTTCATTTTTGTGCCCATACCAATACGCTGCCAACAGTATTGGAAATGGTGATTAATGATATGGGAGTCGCACTGTTACCAGAATTTGTTTTACAAAATGCGTTGGCGAATGGGCAAGTACTAAGAGTATTGCCTTCGCATCAAGGTCGGCAGTGGCCTTTTTATATGCTGCATCGATTTCAAGGCGAGAAACCGCTTCACATCACTCGTTTTTATCAGCTAGTTAAACATTTCTTTGCCAAGGCTAGCGCAAGCAAGCACTAGTCAGTAATGCTAGGCCTGAAAGAAATAATAACCCCTTACAGGCTAGCATAAAATTCGTCTCGCTGATTTTTAGGTGCAAGCGATATCCTAACCAAACACCGATTAAGCTGACGGGCAGTAAAATAAACTCGATTAATAAAAAATCAGATATCAGTAATGACGGCTGCTTTTGTTCGATTAAAGTATAAGGAATGACTTTAATCAGATTCATCATGGCAAAAAATACAGCAGCGGTCGCTAACCAATTACGCTTTGGTAATTGCCTCGTTGCCAAATAAATATTAATCGGCGGGCCACCAGAATGTAGTAGCGTACTGGTTAAGCCAGAAACAGCTCCCCAAATTAATCCTGCATAAGGTAAACGACCTAATATAGGTATTAGATTTTTCCATAACGCGAATACAATACAAAAAATTCCGAGCACAAGCTGTAAGGCATTACTGGGTAATTCACCTAATAGAAAACCGCCCGTGATAATTCCCAGCAGCGCAGCAGGAGCGATAACTTTTAATTCCTGCCAATGAACCGAGCGCCAATAATAGTGCATCGATTTAGCATCCATAACTATAAGCAATGGCAACATTAACGCTGCAGCAACTGGTACTGGAATAACCAACGATAAAAGCGGAACGGCAATTACACCCGCTCCGCCAGCAAAACCAGATTTTGAAATACCTGTTAAAAGAACTCCGATAATAGCCAGTAGCCAAAAAAGAGAACTGTTTGAAAGAAGGGTTAAATGTTCAGAGGTGTTCATGATTATTCATTTGAAAAACCTAGCTTAATTAATTTAAGAGAGAAAAGGATTCATGATTGGGTAATTGTGGAGTAAATCCCCTGTCATGAATCCGCTTAAAAAATAAATTAGTTGGAAGGTAAGTCAAACCAAAGTGCGACTATGCCTTCAGAACATGCGGTAATGGATAGCTGATCATTTATGATGCCAAGACCATCCCCAGCTTTTAAATTTTGCTCATCATTCAGAGCACTACCTTCAATTACATGCAGATAACCGACTCGCTGCTCTGCATCTTTTGCAACTAACTGATAACTTTCGCCAGCTTCTAAATGCAAGCGGTAAAGGCTAGCATCCTGCTGAATGCTAAGACTGCCATCACGACCATTAGGTGTGACTAACGGTGTCATTGCACCAGACTGCACAATCGGCATTTGTTCATAACTTGGCTCGATACCTGTTTTATTAGGAGAGATCCAAATCTGCAAAAACTTCAACGTCTCAGTTTTCGAAGCATTAAACTCCGAATGCATAACGCCGCTTCCTGCACTCATGCGCTGCACCTCACCTGCGGGCAAAGTATAGCTATTACCCATGCTATCTTTGTGCTCGATAGTGCCTTCTTGTATGTAAGAAATAATCTCCATATCACGATGGCCGTGCTTGTCGAAGCCTGCTCCCGCTGCAACGATGTCATCGTTAATCACTCTTAGCACAGAGATACCCATATGGTCGGGATCGTAATAATCGCCAAATGAAAAAGTATGCTGGCTGTTTAACCAACCAAAGTTCGCTTTGCCGCGCGCATCGGCGGCTCGATAATAAAACATGATTGCTCCTCATCATTTTAAAATTGCTAAGGTCTATCGCGGCACTTGCTCGCTAAGATTTTGGCAAATGCTCACGGCCATGAGCTAGATTAAAATCCTGCTCTGGTCCCAGCGGAATCACCCCCGTTGGATTAATTGTAAGGTGGCTGACGTAATAGTGAGTTTTTATATGCTCAAAGTTCACCGTCTTTGCAACGCCTGGCACTTGATACAACTCACGCACATAACCACTGATTGATGGGTAGCTAGCGAGCAGTTTTTTATTGGTTTTAAAGTGACCAAAATAAACTGCATCAAAACGAATTAGGGTGGTAAATAAGCGCCAATCGGCTTCGGTTAATGTTGACCCCGCTAAATAACGCTGGTTAGTAAGCAATCCTTCTACCCAATCCAGTGCATCAAATAATTGATGAAACGCGCTTTCATAAGCTTCTTGCGTCGTCGCAAAACCGGCACGATAAACACCATTATTAATGCTGTCATAGACTCGGTCATTCACTGCATGAATCGACTCGTGCAATTCTGCGGGGTAATAATCATCGGTATTACCTGTTAGATGATTAAAGGCAGAATTAAACATGCGAATAATTTCAGATGATTCATTACTGACAATAGATTGTGTCTGTTTATCCCATAATATAGGCACAGTGACACGACCTTCGTACTGGCTATCCGCTTTTAAATACAGCTGGTAGGCGTAGTTAAAATCGTAAAGTGGCTCGGCCTTTGGACCAGAGAATTCCCAACCGTTTTCCAACATAACCGCATCAACCACGGTAACGTCAATATACGCTTGCAGATTTTTCAGTTCGCGAAAAATTAGAGTTCGGTGTGCCCATGGGCAAGCCAAGGATACATATAGGTGATAACGACCTTTCTCGGCTTTGAATTCGTTTTCTCCTTCACCCTCAGGGGTAAGCCAGTTTCTAAAGCGACTGTCTTGACGACGGAATTCTCCGCCATTATTTTTTGTGTCATACCACTGATCAACCCATTGGCCATTTTGTATTAAACCCATGATCTTTTACCTTAATGTCGATTGTAAAAAATGCGACTGCTTGAGTCGCACTTGCTTAGCACAGCGGTTCAGTTGAATCTAATTACCGCTGTGTTAGTTGAAGTGATCTATTTTGATAAAAACGTTTTATCAAAACTTGCACTACCCGCGCCTCGAATAACCAAGGTGGCACTGATGACTAATAATGCGAGGGCAAACTCGAAACCGTTGGTCGCCATGAAAAAGCCATTCTCAAGATGAACCGTAATAATTGCCACAAGCATCGTGACCGCTAATACCAATGCTGCAGGGCGCACCAGAAGACCCACAACAAGCAGCAAACCGGCAAAGAATTCAGCGCCGCCAGCCAGGCCAGCCATCAAGATACCCGGAGCCAAACCGATTGATTCCATCCATCCTGCAGTGCCTTCTAAGCCATAACCGCCGAACCAACCAAATAATTTTTGGCTGCCGTGTGCGGCGAACGTGAGACCTGCGCCAATGCGAATCGGTAAGGTATCTAAGCCAGCGGTCGTTGTCGTAAGGGTCTTTAATAGTGCTTTCATAATGATCTTCCTAATGTTTGGTTAAGTGTTTTACTAACTGTTCTTGATTTGATGAGATCAGTGTATAGCGTTAATAAATTTCCAATAAGAGGTAGTATCTGTTTAGAATGGTCTAAATATTAGAACAATGAGCATTGGTTATGACCAGAAGAAATCCAATCACTATTGAGGTATTAGAGACCTTAGACGCGATAGATCGGCGTGGAAGCTATGCAAAAGCGTCTGAAGAGCTGAATAAAGCCACCTCTGCGGTTTCCTATGCCGTACAGAAGCTAGAAGAGCAATTAGATATCGCCTTGTTTCAGCGCCAAGGACGACGTTCTGTATTAACCCCAGCCGGACAATTGATACTGCAAGAAGGGCGCAAGATTCTGCTAGCGACCTCTCGTTTAGCCAATACCGCTAAAGAAGTCGCCACAGGCTGGGAGCCTAAGATACGAATAGCGGCGGAGTCGACGTTAAATTCACCGATATTATTCGAGGTCTTGGCAGACTTTCTGACAGAGCACGAAAATGTAGAAATAGACCTATTAGAAAGCGTGCTTAATGGCGGTTGGGAAGCACTTGATCAAGATCGTGTCGAGCTGCTTGTTGGGGTACCGGGCCCCGTGCCATTACAGAAAGGCTTTCGTGCAATCCCCATAGGAGACAGTGACCTCATTCCGGTTATTGCGGTATCACATAAGTACGCCTCGCTAGCACAAGATGCTGAAGCACTTATCGAGATACTGCCTAAGCTACGGCGCATTATTACTCATGATACTTCGTTGCTGGAAATCTCTCGCAGTGCAGGGCTCAGTAGTGCAGGGAAAACGTTTTATGTGCAGAATATGGATCAAAAAATTGAAGTCATATTGGCAGGCATTGGTATTGGCCACTTGCCGCGTAAGCGCATACAGCGACATTTAGAGAGTGGTGAGTTGAAAGAGCTTAAACTTGCTAAAGTCAGTAATCATGAATACTTTCTGGCTTGGAAAATTAGTAACAAAGGCAAAGGCTTGCAGGCATTAACGCAATTGCTGACAGCTGCAAAGTGGTAGTTTTGGAAAGTGATAGTTATGGATAAAGAATATATGCTTCGTATTGATCGCGTCCTTCATTATATAGAAGCCAATCTGACTAAAAAAATATCTCTAGCGGAAGTTGCCGAGGTCAGTTGTTTTTCGGCCTTTCATTTTCATCGTATTTTTAGTGGCATTGTCGGGGAGACTGTTAATGACTATATCGCTAGACGGAAACTTGAGTGTGCAGTGAATTTGTTGATCTTCAAAAAGGATCTATCAATTACCCAAGTCGCTTATGATAGTGGTTTCTCGTCGAGTGCTAACTTCTCAAAAGCAGTGAAATTGCATTTTGGTTTCAGCCCCACAGAAATAAGAAATCCGGAGAAAGTAAAAGATAGCAAGATTGGAAAGATTTCTAGCAAGTACGGAAAAGATTTTAATCCCTCTGATTTGTATCCTAATCGTATCACCAGTGACGTGATTAATGATTCAAATTTAGAGGGTATCAATATGAATATTGAAGTAAGAGAAATGAGTAGCCAGCGAGTATGTACTTTCGCATCACAGGGTGGTTATGCACCTGAAGCAATTTATGGCGCTTGGGACAAACTCATCGATTGGGCGACAAATCATGGCATAAAACCAGAGCAACAAGCCCGTTTTGCATTTGCCTTTGATAACCCTGTAATCACACCCATTGATAAATGCCGTTATGATGCCTCTATTGTTATAGCCAACGATATGCCCGTGAACTTACCTTTTAAATCGTCTGAAATACCGACCGGTAAGTATGCCGTACTCTATTATAAAGGTAGCCCAGAAGAGACACTTAAAGCTCAAATGAGCATTTATTCAGATTGGCTGCCTAATAGTGGCTTTGAACCTGATGATTTTCCATTGCTAGAAAACTATCTGAATGATGTACGCGCAGACGGTTATCTTGAAATGGAAATTTTGGTTAAATTGAAAATTATCTAGTGGCGGCTGGTCTACTATTCGATAATTGAGTTATGCTGCACAGCGGGTAGGTTGTGTGGCTTTATTGGCGCAGCGGTTTCTATCTAACTATCTTTAAGGAATTCTATGTTTATTGCTATTAGCCTTCATATTTTAGCCGCCACTATTTGGGTTGGTGGAATGTTCTTCGCCTACTCCTTTCTAAGGCCGGTTGCGGCCAGTGTATTAGAGCCACCATTAAGGTTAACCGTTTGGGTTGGGGTATTTTCAAAGTTTTTTAATTGGGTCTGGCTAGCCATCATTTTATTGATTGCGGCGGGACACTACATGGCCGCTCAAATGGGCGGATTAGCGAATGTGGGTAAACACGTTCATATTATGATGCTATTGGGTTACATCATGATGGCAATATTTATGCATGTTTATTTCGCGCCTTTTAATCGCTTAAAGGCGGCAGTGGCGCTAGAAGATTGGCCGACTGCAGGCAATAATTTGAATGTTATTCGAAAGATGGTTTTACTGAATTTAGTGATTGGATTGATAACTATATTTATCGCATCAGCGGGTCGCTATTTATAGCAGGCATCATGATGCGATTTCTTCATTGGATGTCTCAGTAAAACTGAGACTCTCGCCATCAGCAGGCACAAAAAAACGATCTTGCCAGCCCCTTGCGTTAACCTCTGATTGAATGGATTCACGAGTTACAGGGCAATGATCCAGTGACTCAAGGTGATTAGCGATCAGCAGACCTTTGGCTAACGCTCCCAATTCGATAGATTCAGATAGCCCCATAATGATCTCGCCACCTAGGTCAAAGTTCGCCCCTCCTGCTGGCAATACAATCGTCTCTGGCTGGGTTCGAGTTACGAATGCTTTAACATCTTTGGTTAAAATAGTATCTCCGGTTATATAAAGACTTGGTTCATTAGGGAGTTGTATGTGGTAGCCATAACCATGAGTCATCATTTTTCCAATGAGACCTTCACCGTGTAAGCAAGGGACTAATTCAATTGAACCACTTAGAAAAGTATTCTTGGTTGACGACTGGAGAGGATGTGCATCTAAGCCTTTCTTTTTAAGAAACTCAAAATCTTGTATTGAGCAGTAAATAGGAATGTTATTTTCTCGAAGCCACTGGGTAGCCTTGCGATCTAAATGATCGAAGTGGCCTTTTTGGCAGTGAGTGATCAAGCAGCAAGTTATGCGGTCTTTTAACTCATCTATATTAGAAGGCAGTTCAACCAGCGGATTTCTACGTCTTGATGTGGTTGCATATTTAAGCGAAGGGATAGCGCCTTTAGGAGCAAACATAGGGTCGACCAGAATACCTTGTGGCTTAGCTTCAGCCAAGGTTTCAATCAGTATGGTGGCATTTCTAATTTGTGTGATTTTCATGACTCGGCCTCAAATTATTTGAACGAGATACATTGTATGAAGGAAAGAGATGTTCGTTTATGGCTATATTTGACATAAAGCATACAATTTACGTTAAGGGAGTTGTAAAGTGGGTGTGTGTCTAAATGGTATGTTTAATGTCAATTTATGCCATTCAAGCGATGTAACGTGTCTGTCACTATAGCCATCAGAAAAATCAAAAATGATGAAACAGGTGATGTTATGACAATGTATAACGTGGATAAAAGTCGAGTGCATGTAAAAATGAAAGGCAAAGGTGAGCCTTTATTGTTTTTACACGGCGTGCCAGATACGTCAGAAGTTTGGGATAGAACCATTGCGGCTTTCGGAGATGAATACCAATGCATCGCTCCCGACCTACCAGGATTTGGTCGCACACAAGCGCCTCGAAACTTTGACTACAGCCTTGAGAGTTTGGCTAATTTTGTTGACCAACTTTTAGCTAGCTTAAAAATTACAAGTAAGGTGCACATGGTGATTCATGACATTGGCGGGATTGTGGGCTTGGCTTTTGCCATCACTCATCCTGACAAGGTGAAAAGTTTAACTATTATGGATACCACCTTTTTTTCAGATTACCAATGGCACGCGACAGCAAAAATATGGCGTAAGCCGATTATAGGTGAGCTGGCCATGTATCTAATGGGGCGTAAGCAATTCACTGACGCTATGAAAAAAGGGGCGCCGATACTGACAGATGCTCAGGTACAATCAAATTACGATTCGCTGACCTTCGCTAATCGCCGTATGATTTTACGTTTTTATCGAGCGCTTGACCCAAGGATCTTTAAGCAATGGGAAGACCAACTACAAGTCGTTGCTAAACGTTTTCCCACTCAGGTAATTTGGGGTGAAAATGATACTTTTTTACCGGTAAAAAATTCTACACGTTTTGGAACAGACAATGTTCATATACTGGAACATACCGGACACTGGCCCATGCTGGAACAGGCTGAAAAAGTACAGAAACTGATTAGAGATAATATTGCATTGGCAGGATAGCGCTGCACCAAGAGCCTTGCCCCAGAGATGATGATAATGAAGATTGGATTACTGGTATACCCAGGTTGTGTTGTGTCGGGTTTATTTGCCTTCGCCGAGTTATTGGCGGTGGCCAATAAACGTGCAGGTAAAATGCTGTTCGATACGCAATGGCTAGGAATTGACGGCAAAGATGTCGAAATTTCAACTGGGAGTAAAACGCCAGTCACGAGCATAAAAGTAGAAGGTACTCTGTTAAATACTCCCATAGACGCTTTGCTTATTCCGGGTTTTTGGACAAGTCATCAGCGTCATGTAGAGCAAACTACAGATACTTACCAACCTCTAATATCAGCCTTGAAAAAGTTGCCAGTGACGACACAAGTTTGGGGTTATTGCACTGCAGTATGCCTGATGGCAGCGTCAGGACGTCTCGATCAACAACGAGCTACAGCTACTTGGTGGCTCGCCGATTTTTTACAAAATAATTATCCTGATATTGGTTGGAGTTTTAGTCAGACCTATATCCTTGACGACAATAATAGAACCGCTTCGGGATTAAATGGTTATTTACCTATTGCCCAGGCACTGATTGAAGAGCAGTGTGGTCAGGATGTATTACGGGATATTATCGAGTTAATGATTATTCCTAAACCTGAAAAATCAGCTCAACCATTCACTCAAATAAAATTGATAAAGTTAGATGATAAGCTACTAAGGGGAGTGTATCTCTGGGTTGAAAAAGTTCCTGCTACGGAACTGACTATTTCGGAACTAGCCAAGCATCTTAATCAAACAGAGCGCACACTCGCCCGTAAAGTTAAGCAAGCCACTGATTTATCGTTAGCCAGTTTTATGCGACTGATCAAGCTTCACCAAGCCAGTGAGTTATTGATATATAGCCACACCCCCATAAACCTTATTAGTCATAAGCTAGGCTTTTCGGATGATGCTGCTTTTCGACGTACCTTTAAAAAAGTTTCTTCATATACACCCGGTGAATACCGACAAGCATTTCAGCGATAGAGGGGTTCAAATAGATGCCCTTTTAAAACTACGGATAATGAGAACCTGAATGTTATTTTTTTATTATTTTTAGGACATGTTGCGGCTAGTGTATTAGGTCCACTTCTATTATTAAGCGTTTGAATTGGGCAATTGCTCTATTGATAGCTAGCGACTACTTAAGGAATAAAACTCTCTTCAGTAGCGGTCAATTTTTCCAGCTTACGTTGTACTTTTTGTGCTCTTATTAACTTCTCTTGAATCTTAATTTCTGTTGGAGTTAATCTGAGCGCTTGCTGCCACTGAGTAACCGCAAATGAAATGTTTCCTTTGCGGTATTGCTTAGAGGCAATTTCATCTAGCCTAAGGGAGTGCTCCAAGCGAGTGCTTTGTGCCTTACTCAAAACCTTCTCCACTTCAGTGCCATGAAAAGGTTCGTTAGATAATATGCTTTGAACCTTTATTATGTAATCAAAATCATGGACTGATATTGCAAAATATAATTGTTTAATCAGAGAGTTTCGACGTTCATTAATCGCTTCATGATTCAGTTGGCTTAAGCCGACATTGATCGCCTGTGTGATTTCTCCAGTGCCTAATTGACGGTCATACTCAATAGCTTTCTCATACGCCTTTTGCGCATTGGCATAATCTTTTTTAAGCAATGCTTGAGTCGATAAGTGCAAAAGTTGTTCGGCCAATTTCTGCTTCTGCTTAATTAAATCATTACTACTAGAAAACCAATTGATTTGGTTGTAGCGTATGCGCCCCGATAAGTCTTGTTGAAGAAATTCAATGTCCAATAGCTCAGCTTTTAAAAGTGCCTGCTGGGTATTGATTAGACGCTCTTCTTCAAGTTGGGCTTTATCAATTCGTGAACTCAAAGTAGTGAAAGAGGCTGGGTCTGGTTGCTTAGCATTGAGTTGATCTAATGTAGCTCTTGCTTCTCCCCACTTCTTTTGGCTAATTAATAGGCCAATTCTATAGGTCTGTTTTTTTCGCTGTTTGTCCGCTAGTTTTTCTACCTGCTGTAATAGTGCTCGATCAACTGGATCTTCAGCGCTGATTTGCTTGATGGCTTTTTGATATTGCTGATTCTCAATTAACTGTTCAGTACTGCTATGCCAAAAATTACTCGGGGTACTGGCGCAAGCGGTTAACAATACAGGGCAACACAATAATAGAAGAATAGAGAGGGGCTTAAACATATTCTTGCATCACCTTTAACTCATTTTCTTGCTGCATCAGTAAGCGATTAAAGCGAGGTGCTAGGCCAGTCACGTTGACGCAGTTAATCGGCTGAGCTTTTCCTTTTACACTAAAGTTCTCACTAGGCTCTGTTATCAATAATGAGTGACAGGCAGGATGATGATAAACACTTTCACTGATCATTAGTTTATTGGGGCTGGCTAAATCACACAGGCGTGCTGCAACATTGACGCTATCGCCGCTGATGGTAAATTGCATGCGTTCTTTATCACCAATAGCACCCGCCAACATATCGCCGCAGTGCAAGCCCAGTCTGAAACCTAAAGCAGGAAGATCATTTTCAATACGTTGTTGATTGAATGCTTTGCTTAAGCGTATAAAAAGTTGTGCTGCACAAATAGCATTGATCGTATGCTTAGGATCATCAACGTGTACGCCGAACGTTAGCATGGCACCATCGCCAATGTAGTTGTCGACACTGCCCCAGTAGATCTTACTTACCTGATGCAACAGTGAATAATACTGATTCAGTATGTCTGCAATTTTGGCTGGGCTTTGATTTTCACTTAGCTGGGTAAAACCTACTATATCGACAAATAATACTGAGCCAGTAACGCTCTTTAGCGGTTTTTTCTCTTGGTTCAGATCTGACAAAATATCTTTGGCTATGTCTTTAGAAATAAATGAACTGAATTTATGTTCGATAGATTCTTTATCGCGCAAGCCTTGCAGCATGTGTTCAAAACTTTTAACCAAATCACCGACTTCGTTATTTTTCACATTAGGTAAGGTCGGGTAGAGATTGCCTTTAGCGACTTGTTGAGTGGTAGTTTGCAATTGCTTTAAAGACTGAGTCAGTTTTTTAGCAACTAATATGCTGCTGCCAATGGCTAAAAGAACAATGCCGATTAGGATAATGCCTAATGCCCGCAATGTTTTTTTAAGCGATGCACTAATGGCGCTATTATCAAGGCTAAGTTGAATGGAGCCGGCTTTTACTTTATGGAAAATAATATCGGCTTGATAGTCGCTACTAGAGCTTATGCTAGCCGCCTGATCTTCCTGTATTAAAGGCATTTTCAATATAGGCCCTAATATGGGTCCTAATGATTGCTTTAATGGTTGTTCTAATACTGCCCCTAACGCTAGCGCAACCGTATTATTGGCATCATCTTGAACAGAAATAGAAAGAATATTGTCGCTAGTGCGAACAAGGTTTTCTAGCATAGCTGATAGCGCCATATAATCATCGGCCATTAGCATCTCGGCAGCGCTGTTAGCTGCCTGATGCGTAATCGTATTGGCGAAGGTATCAGTTTGTTTTTGCATTAAATCGGTGAAATTTAATTGCAGATACCCCCATAGAGCCCCAGTCGAAAGACATAGCACAAGGGTCATGGCCAATAACATTTGCCAAAATAATGGGAAACGAATATTGCTCAAGCTGAATGATTGATCGGATGATGTAGGCTTTTTCATTACTCTAGGAGTTTGTCCTAACGAACATAAGGCGTAAAGTCGGTATATGTTATGAGTTTACTTATAAAAGAGGCTATTGAACGCCTAATAAAAGGCAGCGTCTATGAAGTGATACTCATAATTGGCCTTTATTTTCAAACGTATCTCCAGTGGAGGTACCATTAGTCAGTATTTTCTTAGGAAAGTTCACTTGAATAGGGCTTAGTGGTGGAAATAGCATGAATTGACTCGATTAAAGTATCTAATCAAGTCGTTCCATATCATCCGAACCGTTCTTTCGCTCCTCCATTCCGTCCATAATAGAGGGGGAGGGGTTTAAACTCTCCTGACTTTTCGGTTGTTCTTGTACTGCCTCTTGCGCCTGTTCCTTCTTCTGCTTCGCTATCGGCGCAAGTGACTCTGGCGGAACGGAAGAGCAACCACTGGCCAATACGAATATTAAGGCTGTCAGCAGCGCAATAAAACCTTGCTTGATGTTCATTGTTATTCCTAGAGTTGTTCTAAAATTACGGGTAAGTTTCTGTTTCTAATAATATCAAGTGCCCAGTGGAAGTCGTCACTCTCTGCTATAGAGAGCGCCCCTGGTAGTTGATAATCTATATCTAAAAAGTGTTTGTTTGCAGTCACCAAAGCTCGGTAAAAATACTCACAATCATAGGCATTTTTTAATAGCGATGAGAACCGTAAACCATTGCGTGCGATGCCCCACTGGAACGGTTCTAGTTCTAACATGTGCTTGGTTTCGGAAATATAATCAGAGGAATCAATAAAGCTTTTAAGATCATTATTATCAAGGCGGTTGGAGCTGGGTAAGGCATTCAGGTAACTGGCTAACATATTCTGGGTCAGCTTATAAATCACGAAGGGCTCTATTTTAATTTCAACAGTCTGCTGGCAGTGAGTAATCGCTTGTTTGGCTTGTTGAAACCATTGCAGTGCTGATTTTTGATTCTCAGCGAGTTGTTCTAACAGACCATTATCTCGACAGTAAGAGATACGATCAAATGCGATGTTTGCGGCAAGCCAAGCAAGGCGGGAGTAGCGCAAATCATATAGAGGGCTTTCATGTTGAAGTTCTGCCAAAACAAATCGTTTTAACAGTTCGATATCCTCTTCTTGAGTTCGATAATTCTTTGCACTTGCTAGGTGATTATAAAGGGTAATTAAACCTTCAACCTCTTTAGGAAAGGGGCTTGGAAAATATTTCTCATGCAACTGGTTGATGGTTTCTTCAAGTAACTTGTTCGGCTTTCTATGGGGTAGGCGAAAGTTACTATAAAGGGTTTTCTCATCAATCGAATGAGCGGCTACTTGCTCTAATTCAGCCAAGAACTCAGGCCAAGTCCAACCCTGAGATTTCAGTCGATGTATTTTGTTATAAGTTGATGGCATCGTTATCCAAAGTAATCCTACTTCCGTTATCCCCTTTTAAACATAACCGTATAACAAAAACAAGACCCATTTCCCAAGCAAGGGGGTATGTCGGTGACTCAGGGGGCTGGATAAACTAAGGCCTAAGTACCCCAACTCACGATAGACAGGAATTTAACTATGGCTAAGTTTACCAAGACCCAGTGTACGTCTTTAAGTTTAATGCTGGTATTTATCAGCGGATGTTCAACAAGTAAGGTGCCGCATGAGGAGTTGTCAGCAGTACATTCATCCTCAGAGTCAGAACAGCTGCAACCGTTGGAGGATGTATCTTTAAAACATACAAGATTGAAGCTAGCCCATTCGATGGCAGAGAACAAAGTCGTGGGCAGTAACGTGATGGCGAGTGAGATGATCGGCCGTGAAGTGATGGATAGTGAGAATTATCAAGAGATTAAAGCCAATAACATTAAAAAAGTAAGGGAAGAACCTGTATCTACTTTTTCAATTGATGTGGATACCGCAGCCTATAGCAATATTCGCAGAGTGCTGAATCAGGGGCGATTACCTTATTCCGATATGGTGCGCACCGAAGAGTTAGTCAACTACTTCCAATATGATTATAAAACTCCCACCAACAACGACCGTCCTTTTAGCGTAACAACTGAAATCGCACCTTCTCCGTGGAATAAGAAAAGTTACTTACTGAATATTGGCATTAAAGGATTTGATATAGACCGCAGCGAACTACCCCCTGCAAATCTAGTTTTTCTAATTGATGTCTCTGGTTCAATGAGTTCAGGCACTAAATTGGGGCTGGTAAAAAAATCCTTTCAAATGCTAACGCGACAGCTGGATGAAAAAGATCGGGTCGCCATTGTTGTCTATGCTGGTGCTGCAGGAATGGTTCTTGAGCCCACCGCAGGCAATAACAAAGCAACAATTAATACCGCACTAGAAAGCCTAAACGCTGGTGGCTCGACCAATGGTGGTGCAGGAATAGAGCTAGCTTATCAACTGGCACAGCAATCTTTTATCAAAGGTGGTATTAATCGTGTGATCATCGCATCCGATGGCGATATGAATGTGGGAATCAGCAATACCCAAGCACTTATTGATCTTATAAAGCAGAAGAACAAATCTGGGATTTCTTTAACTACGCTTGGTTACGGAATGGGCAACTACAATAGTCATCTTATGGAGCAGTTAGCGGATGTAGGTAATGGCAATGCAGGCTACATTGATAGCCTAGCTGAAGCACAAAAAGTTTTAGTAGAAGAAATGTCTTCCACGCTTTTCACCATAGCAAAAGACGTGAAAATACAAATGGAGTTTTCCCCTCTTGTTAGCGAGTATCGACTTATTGGTTATGAAAACAGATTATTAAATCGCGAAGATTTTAACAATGACAAGGTCGATGCAGGGGATATTGGGGCTGGCCATACCGTTACGGCCATTTATGAAATAACTCTGGCCAGCGACAACGCAGATCAAATTGATCCACTACGTTACACTCAATCTGGCAATCAATCAGCGACAGAAACAGACGAACTGGCATTCTTAAAACTACGTTATAAATTGCCTAGCGACGATACTAATAGTAATCCGAGTACCAGTAAACTAGTAAGCTATCCGATTGAGAAATCATCCATCCAAACCAATATTAGTGAGAGCTCTAACAACTTTAAATTCTCTGCCGCCGTCGCTGCGTTCGGACAAAGTCTAAGGGGAGGAAATTATTTAGTGAATGATTTTAATTATGAAGAGATTATTGCACTTGCCAGGCAAGGGAAAGGCAGTGATATAAACGGCTATCGAGGGGAGTTTATTCAGTTGGTAAAACTGGCGGATAATTTAGCGGATTAATAAATGTGTATGCGGACAGGCCATCGATTACCGTTGAGGCTAGTTTGTATTATATTTTTACACAACAGAACCAAAGCGAGCTCGGTACTCCTGCAAGGTCAACCCCGTGGTGCGTTTGAATAATCGACTAAAGGACGTGGATCTTCATAACCTACATCCCAAATTAAATTGTTGATGTCAGTTTGGCTGGATTCCAGCCTAATCTAACCTGCTCTACCCGATATTTTTGCAAATAGGATAAGGGCGTCTCGCCAGTGGCTTCCTTAAAGCAGCGGCACAGTTGACGTTCCCCTAAGCCTTGTTGATTAGCGAAGCGACTCTGGTTAGTAAAGCTTAGCTCCATGCTCGATGAGCAACTGGTCGGCATCGAATACGTCATGGGGGAAAGTTGCTGAGCCGTGGTGGCCGAGGCCCTGTGTATCTCTGGCAATGTAGAGCGTGCCAGAGGCTCTCTGTTTTTATAATTAATCTTATTGTCACTTATATTTTCGAGCTGAATCGCTGAATCATCGTTTATTAAAATCTAAGTAGTTTTATTTTATCTAATGGGAAATTAGTTGAATATAAATTCATACTATCGCGTGAATTTCGATTTCCATAACTGGTTTGAAATGTTTTCACTGCTATGGTTTCTCTACTGTTATTTTTTGCTATCAATAAACTGAAGAGGTGCGTTATGTCATTTGAATACGAGATTCATCCAAAAATTGGTGTTGCTCGGCTAGGGAATAGCCCAGATGAATTTTATTCATCTCCAGAAACTATTGGTGGTTTGCCTGTTGAGTGTAAGGCAGGCGATGAATTTAAATTCAAAGACAGTTTGGGAAGAGTTAAGCGACAAGCTGCGGTATTTAAAATTTTCAGAAAGAACTTAGAAAACAGTCAGTCAGAAGAAGTATCATTGCAAAGTGAAGATATTAAAAAAATAGTATGGACCTCGCATGTGGCGAATAAAAAGCCTACTTGGTACGCATTTTCTGAACTGCAAGGTAATTTAGATTTTGGTGAAAAAAATAGTTATCGGAATCAACACATCCCTGTTAATAATCCCGATATTACCGATGATGCGGAGCGTAAAAAGTTAATTATTGATCCAGGCCCGCGTTCTGTCGAAAGCCCAGGGGAGAGTAATAGTTTCTCTCGTTATAATATTCCTTCTGATTATGAATTTGGATCATTTCCTCCATTAGATGCTGGTGGATCTCAGATTGATACTCTGGGAGAGCTACG
>Ga0105349_10000240_pt1 | contig 20696 bp, 16 predicted proteins | sample EN1Hudseemescosm_FD_83661 | JGI IMG/M metagenome (GOLD analysis project Ga0105349, IMG submission 83661) | Methane-oxidizing microbial communities from mesocosms in the Hudson Canyon - EN1B Hudson Canyon | ecosystem: Environmental > Aquatic > Marine > Cold seeps | place: Hudson Canyon...
TAGATAACGCCACCCTGCTTGAATTATTTGCTCGGGCTGAGAATACGTTTCTTAAGCATACCGAAGGCAACCCGATACGTCGCCCCGGATATCAGAACTGGCTGCGTAATATAGCCGTTGCACTAGGTAATGCTCCAACCAGTATTGAGATAGTTGAAGCGCTTAAGCAACGGCTACCAGAAGCCAGCGAACTGGTAACAGAACATATTGAGTGGGCACTAGCGCAGCATAATCAGGCTCTCTAATGAACAAGTAAAAGCCGTGGCGCTTCTCGGATATTAACTATACTGACATCTAGTCTTGGTTAACTTTTGAGATTCGCTATGCCAAATGCCGCTATTCCTGATAATGAATCAGAACGTCTTGCTGCTCTTAATGAACTCGGCATTCTATATGCCCCGCTAGAAGACCGCCTCGATCGCATCACTCGCACACTGTGCCGACTATTTGATGTGCCCTTTGCCTATATTTCTTTAATTGATAGCGATACTCAATGGATTAAGTCCATACAAGGTATGGAGCTAGTCGACTCTCCACGAAGTACATCTATTTGTTCTCATGCATTATTGGTTGATGAATATATAGTGTGTGAAGACCTCAGCATAGATCAGCGTTTTAGCGACTCGTCTTTAGTAACCGCTGGTTTAGAGTTACGCTTTTATGCCGGCTTTACGTTAAAAAGTCGTGGCTTAAATATCGGCACGGTTTGCATTGTCGATACTAAGCCGCGTCAGTTTAATCAAGAAGACATTGCAACAATGAGAGACATGGTATCTTGGGCACAGACTGAAGTTAACCTCACCCAACTCAGCGAAGTTCAAGTTCAGTTATTATCAGAACTTGATCAGGCACAGCACGAAGCAAAAATAGATGGTTTAACAGGGCTTTGGAATCAAGTCGCCATTAAAGATGTATTGAAGCGAGCATATCAGCGTCATTTGCTCACTCAACAACCTTATTCAATCATGATGATTGATATCGATAACTTTAAAGCGATTAACGATACTCACGGCCATCCATTTGGCGATCAAATAATTCAATCAATCGCAGAGACACTAAGCACGTCATTACGTCCAAGTGATGCGATAGGACGCTATGGCGGTGATGAATTTTTAGTAATTTTAGAAAACTGTTCACATGTGAGAGCCGAAGAATTAAGCAGAAGAATTTTGACCCAAAATCATAGCTTAATTTTTGTAAGTAAAGGTGAGGACATTAACTGCAGCATGAGTATTGGCTTTTCATCGACTGAAAAGCTTGACGTCGATAGCCCTGAGTCTTTATTAGAACATGCCGATCAAAGCTTATATCAAGCCAAAGAAGGCGGGCGTAATTGCGCCCGCGGATAGCTGTTTTCTATAACTGATCACACTGCGTTGCTAATGCCCGAATAGCGGCTGCCCCCTCTGGACTGTTAGTATTGGAAGCAAAACAATTGACCATACTGCTACAGGCCGAGACTAAAGAAGCATTACTCCCTGAGCAAATTGCATTAAAGTAATTTTGAAATGCACTAGCACAATAACTAGGTACCGGAACCGAAAAGCTGGAACCCTCGCAGCTATAATTAATCGTTGTTGTTGAATAACCACCAGAAGAACTTGAACTGGATGAACTACTGGATGAGCTCGAAGAACTTGAAGAGCCTGTGGTTATTTGTTCAAAGGTCGCTACATCTTGTGCATTAAAGCAACTGCTACTCGAACTATAATCATCATAAAAACGATAACCTTGAGAAGAGCAGCTACTACTGGTACATAAAGTAGAAATAGTCGATGACGACGTATAATCCCAACAGAGGTTATACGTGGAACCTGAGCCGGTACTCGTCGAGCCTGAATCTGAACTTGAGTCGTCCTCCGCAATACATCCAACCAATAAAATCGGCAAGAGTAGAACTAAGCTTAATAAAGATAATTTTTTCATCATAATCTCCTGAATATTCTTTTCATTGGTTGATGCTATTGAGTAAATCAATCGTATTATCCGTAATAGTAATTACTGTCACTTCCTTATTAGTAAAATAACTATTACGTAAATCCTCTTGCGCTACTTCAAATATGTCTTGCTGGTCCCCTAGCTGCAGTACAAGTTGCCCTCGCACTTGCTGATAATCATTAACCCTGGCCCGCCAGTCATCGTGACTATTATGAACATCACGATTAGCTTCAGTATGATCGGCCTCATTAATTTCTGGCCATTGCTGCAATCGAGAATACCACCCCTCTCGCCACGGAGGGCTCTTCACTCCTGATGGCAGAATTGCTAGTGCATTCATTAAAAAATTCACTTCGTCTTTCATTTGGTTTTCTGTCACAGATAACTCTGCTGCATCTAGCAGATATTGAATTTTTTCTTGCTTCTGGGCATAACTAAGATCGCTATCACTTTCAATAACAAGCCGGTCAATTAGGTAGTGGCTATACTGTCGACTGCCTATTGCAGCATCAGCATAGTGAGTATCAATGAGGTTATGTAATTTGTTGCCAAAGGAGTTTGAATCCAATAGATCTAATCCAATATAGAGTGCGGCAATACTTTCAGGGCGTAATATTTTCTGCGCGATAGCAGGCATCGTTCTTTGAGTAGTATGACTGATTAACTTACTATTAACGAGATGATCGCTAGTAACTTCAGAGGTAGGAATCTTTAGTATTTCAAACTCAGCGCCACCAGCTTGAGCTTGGATATTTTTAAAAAGGATATTTTCACGACTAACAGCATAGGAATTGTTTTTTTGGCTGGCAAGCAGTTCTTTTTCAGTATCAAATAGCACTAAAAAATGTGGATAAAGAATAAAAGATAATAAAAAAATATACTTTAATAACTTCATATCAAGCACTACCTTTTACCACCAATATTTTTTCGTCCTTGATTTTAAGTGGCAGACTTTAATAACGTGAATAAAGTATAGATCGAACAATCAAATATAAAGGTATGCGTTATGAGTAATTCTTGTATTTCATATCATTCATACCTACTCTCGCACATTAAATGAGGCTAAATAATATGGGGGATAAAGCGATACCTTACTTTTTGGCAATAGGCTTGGTAATAAGGATCAATAGCCAAGTGCTTTTCTTCTGTAATGGCTCTTAAGTAATAAATTCCTGTCATAAAGATCAAACCCAATAGCATAAGCAGCATGGTGACTATGCCATAATTTAGTCCACTGTAAATGGCAACGGGCAACCCAACAAACCACCAAGCAATATTTTTAGCAGCGTACGCAGGATGGCGAACGTAAGCAAAAGGCCCAGTGCGAATAATTCCACGATTGGTTAAGTTAGAAAAACGAACACCAAAGAAAATAGTCGGCAGCATATAAAGAGAGTAACTAACAATCATCAGTATTGCTAAAAGCGTTACTAACCACTGTTCAGGTAGCTGTAAATACATTTTCTCCCCTGGCATGGTAAATAGCCAAGCAGGGATGGCACGAAAGGGAGGGTAGCTTAATAGACAAGCCATCCAACCAATAAAGGTAGGCTCAGTAGATTTGGTTTGATTATCTAACCAGCGTGATGAAACGATATAGCCACACCAAGCTAACGCCACATCAATGGAGAAAATAATGGTCGGCACGATATTGCTGAGATCTAGATTTAGTCTTCTATGACTATAATTTCCTGACTGAATATCCGCCACTAAACCAGTGCTGATATAATTTATATTATTGATAAGATGATAAAAATTATCGAAGAAGAAAACCGTCATAATCGGTGCGAAAAATAACTTAACCAGAAAACCGAGGATATTCTTTTTATCTTGCACCGAAAACTCAATGAATGTTTTAGCTTTTTTCAGACACAGAAAATATGGATAGCTCAAAATTTTTGCTAGTGAATCAGTCAACTCTTCACTGCTATCGTATTTAAAAGCTTGGGTTATAAATTGATAAGGCAGGCCTAGATATAAATAAACTAGGCATAGGTTTTCGAATAACTGAAACCAGGGTTTATAGTAGCTTGCTTGGCTACGGAAACCATATTCATTAATACTGGTGTAATAAGCAAAAGCAACAGCGATTAATAATAAATTAAGTAGGTATTTTTTGCCGGCTTGCAGGAATAGCGTAAAATACTGCCCCTTAGCCCAGAGTGGTGAATAACTAATAAATTGTGCTTTGTGGTACAGCCGTAGTCGTACTAACTCTGTCGCAACCATCGCCAAACTAATAAGACACAGAGCAAAACCACTGGTTGCCGAGCGGCCCTTGATTACGAACCAGCCGAAGATGGTAATTCCCGTTTCAAAGACCTGATAGTGATGATAGAGGTAGGCTAGCAATAGCAGCATAAAGATGCCCGCCAAGCCAGAGAGATAGGCCTTATCGGTTACCCAGCTGCCTTGATAAATATCTTGTTGCTGAACATTTTGTTGTTGAAGATAGTATTGAGCGATTCCATTTGCCGACATTAGCCCACCTTAGCTGCTACTTATTCTAGATTAGCTAAACGATATCTCTATCGCGATACCCTAATAAATATAGCACCCCATCAAGCCCTAAGGTCGAAATAGACTGCTTAGCAGACTCTTGCACGAGTGGCTTAGCGCGGAACGCGATACCCAAGCCAGCAATACTCAACATAGGTAAGTCGTTAGCACCATCACCAACAGCGATGGTTTGCTCTAGACGAATCCCTTCTTTTTCAGCGATTTCACGTAATAACTGAGCTTTACGATTACCGTCAACGACGGTTCCAGTAACCTTACCCGTCACTATGCCATCTTCCATATCTAACTCATTGGCGAAGACATAGTCGATACCCAGTTTTTCTTTTAGATAGTTACCGAAGTAGTTAAAACCACCGGATAAAATCACGGTGGTATAACCTAAAGAATTTAGATTGCGAATCAGACGCTCAGCACCCTCGGTGACTGGCAAGCGCTCGGCGATTTCTTGTAAAACATCACCGCTTAAGCCTTTTAGCAAGCCGACACGCTCATGAAAACTTTCGGTAAAATCGATTTCACCGCGCATCGCCCGCTCAGTAATTTCAGCAACTTGCTCACCAACACCCGCAGCAGCGGCAAGCTCATCGATCACTTCAGCTTCGATCAGAGTTGAATCCATATCGAAGGCGACTAAGCGGCGATTACGGCGATAAACATTATCTTCTTGTACCGCGATATCGACATTTAAGTCATTGGAAACTGCTAGAAATTTTTCTCTTAATATTGCTTGGTCTGCTAGACCACGTACTGAAAATTCAACACAGGCACGGGTTGGCAAAGAGTCATCTAACTCTTGCTCTAGCGGTACTCGGCCCGTAAGGCGAGTGATATTATCAATATTCAGTTCGTGTTCCGCGACGATGGCGGTAATACGAGCAATATGTTCTGCACTGATGGTGCGTGCTAACAAGGTAATGATATGGCGGTCTTTACCTTGTCCGGCTACCCACTGTTCGTAGCTGTCGCTATCAACAGGAGTAAAACTCACCGTTAGCCCTATTTCGTGGGCTTTAAATAGTACATCTTTCAGTACCGGTGCAGATTCAGCATTAGAAGGAATAGCAGCAAGTATGCCTAACGATAAACTGTCATGAATTTCGGCCTGGCCAATATCCAAGATAGTCACTTTATACTGCGCTAGGATCGCTGTAATATTTGCAGTTAAACCTGGTTTATCTGCCCCACTTACCCGAATTAATACTAACTCAATCACGAATCTGCCCTTAACTGAATTTACGCTTCACTAATAAATAAGAAGTGCTAGAAGTGCTAATGTTTACAGCTTTTCTACTTCTGCTTGCAAGTCGGCTACTACACCACGAAGTTCTTGAATCAAATCAACGGTTTCGTGTACAGACAATGCACGCTGGCAATCAGAACTAATTAGATATAGGCCTTTAGCCAATTTTTCGCTCTTTTCTTGTAATGCTTTCTTAGTATCGCTCATCACTATAAATCCCACTATAGAATTGAATTTTATTAATCTAGCAGTTGCCAGACGGCGCGTATGATACCATCATCTAAGTAGAAATGTTTGTTATCGGGTAGAGAATTCAATGGGTCGATCAGTAGTAAAGATCAGTCAACGCTTAACCACTAGCCAGCAATGGGCCGCGCTTATTGCTCTTGCTATTTTGTTGACGGGTTTAAGCTTTAGTTATTTAGTCACCAGTCAGTTGCAACAGCAGCTATTACTGCAACAACAGCAGCTAGCGACCAGCTTAGTGAAAGATGCCAGTATTTTACTGCGCTCAAGCTTGAAGAAAGACGACCGCATTAGCGCTAATGTTATTCTGCAAGACTGGGTCGACCAAGACCTCATACTGTCGGCCACGCTTTATAATTCCACTCAACAACCGATCGAAGAGCAAGGCTTAATCGAACTTGGCGGCTTTGATGTTTACTGGATCAATCAGGTAGTCACCGATAAAGAGCAATTAATTGGCCACTTACGTGTCGCCATCAATATGAGCCAGGCCTATAACATCAGCCAGAAAAATGCGGCGTTATTGATGCTCGCAAGCATTATGCTCAGTGTTATCACCGGTGTATTCGCGTATTTCTGGGGTGAACACTTACTGCGCAGCAATCGTCAGCAAATACAGGCACTGGAGCAATTACATGATAACGAGTCGCTGAATACGATTGATAGCCAAGCTAACAGCCTCAACGACCTCGCTTTAAATGATGTAATTAACCGCCTAGTAAGACAAAAACAACACAAAATCGCCGTTAAGCAATCATTTGAAAGCTTTATGGCTAGCCCACCATTATCCAAAAATAGCAGCCTCGCTTATCACCATAGCGCATTATTATTTATCGAGATTCAAGGTTTACACGAACTGCAGCAGCGATTAACCGCCAAGCAATTGACCGATACCTTAAATGGCTACCATCAATTACTATCCCAAGCAGCCAAGCTATATAACGGCACTCTCGATAGATACACTGGCGACGGCATTTTAATTATCTTTGGCTATCCCGATAAAGACCCGCGTGATGCCAGCCATTGCCTATATGCCGCAGAGCTATTCATGGGCTTGGTACAAGAGCTACAGCGCACCGACCAACAATTACAGCAGCTAAAATTCAAACTTTCTGCCCACTGGGGCCCTGTGTTAGTGGCACCCTTAGAAATGAACCAGCAAATGCAATTCAACCTGATTGGCGATACCGTCCACTGGACTGCTCAGTTAGCGCAACAGAGTAAAGAGATGCAGCTTTTGGTAAGCCAAGATTTAGTCAATCAGCTAAGTGATGCCGAGCAAATTCTTTGGCAGCCTGGCCCAAGCTTAATGGATTTGAATGCCTGTGAGCACGATACTCGCTGGCTAGATGCTCTACCCGATACCGCAGAAAAACTAATCGATCGCCAGGTAAAGCACATCATGGCGATGAAAGAGAAGGCTTAATAATACTTAGTACGATATAGAGCAATGTATCAATCAAGCACTAAAGCACTGTCGATTCGCTGGTTAATAAAATTTCATTAGCCAGTGATAAAGTGCAACTCAAATTATCACCCTGCTCTAGCGGCCCAACCCCTGCTGGAGTTCCGGTTAAAATCACATCCCCAGGCTGCAAACTAAAGTGCTCACTCATGTGTGCAATTAAAGGCAGAATCGCAAACAGCATGTCAGCACTAGAACCTTGTTGTTGGAGCTGGCCATTCTTTTCTAGCTTTAAGCCAAAATCTAAACTAATAGACTGCCAATCATCGTTAGAGAATTGAGGCACAGAAACAAAACCAGTTAACGGGCAAGCACCATCAAAGCTCTTTGCTCGCTCCCAAGGGTGTCCCTTTTCTTTCAATTTAGCCTGCACATCCCGCAAGGTTAGATCTAATCCCAAGCCAATCCCTGCAATACTCTCGGCTACCTGCTCATTATTGGCATTCATCAAAGGCTGGCCAATTAAGATAGCGATTTCAAGCTCATGATGCACACTACCTTGGTCTTCAGGAATCGAAAAACCAGGGCTCAGATCAACCGCACTAGACGCAGGCTTAATAAATAAAATAGGCTCGCTTGGAATAGGATTATTCAGCTCTTTTGCATGGGCCGCGTAGTTGCGCCCAACACAGACTATCTTGCCTAGAGCATGAGGAAATAATTGCTGATCTAAAGTTAACTTCACAATCGTAAAATCCTGAAAAACCTTAGTATATCAAAAATGCAAAGCCTAAGGCTTCCGCTATACTGAATGGACTCCCTAAATTTTTTAGAAACCCTATTCATGCCGCAACCAAGGTTTTATCAGCTAATTCAAGAAAGTCGGCAACCCGCCATGCTGATACGACTCTCTGATTTGTCTTATCTTGGCAATAACACACCTTGCAATGCACTACTCAACTGCTCTGAAGAAATTATCGAAGCAAGCGAGTTCTATTGTGATTTACTCAGCCAACTACGAAAGCCACTTGAACTCGAATTAGAGTTTTTCAACTGTGAAGTCGTATTCGGTAATCAAATAATTCTGGTATCGGCAGAAATACGAGAAGGCTATTTAATTCTATATCTACAAGAAAAATACAGCCTAAATCTACCGAGCCATCACTTAGTTAATATTTTAGATAGCCTAGGTGCTTATGTGTACTGCAAGGATTTAAATTATCGCTATACCTATGTCAATGAGATGGTTGGAAAGTTATTTGGCAAGGATAGCCGCAGTTTAATCGGGACACCTGACAGCGAACAGTTTGATAAATCAACTGTAAAAATAATTAGAAATAATATTGATAGCCTAGTTATAAAAAATAAGCAGAGCATTGAAAAAGAAGAAGTACTATTCATTCCCAACCTTAATGAAGTCCGAACCTTTTTATCGGTAAAAAAACCTTTAATTGGCAATAACAATAAAGTGGTGGGTTTATTCGGTATATCAACAGATATTACTCACTACAAAGCAATCGAGCAAAAACTCAATACCATTCTCGATAACGTATCGGCTTATATTTATATTCGTGATACCAAGCACCGTTTTAGTTATGCAAATAAAATGGCTCAAAATCTATTTCAACTTTCCATGAAAGAAATTGACGGAAAAACACCTATCGATTTACTTGGGGAAGTTAATGGTAAAGAATTTCAACGCCTAGACCTAGAATTATTCAAAACAAAGAAAACAGTTGAGGGAATAGAGCAATTTATTACAGAAGGAAAAACATATTATTATTGGACTGTTAAAGCACCGCTATTTGATGATGAAGGAAATATTGTTAGTTTAATCGGCATGTCTACTGACATTACCGAGCAAAAAACACTCGAAGTAGAGCTTGAAAGAACAAATACACAATTAAATACTAAGATTGAAGAGATCACCAAGCTACAAGCAACGCTTTGGGAACAGGCAACTCAAGATCCACTAACCAATTTATTTAATCGTCGCTATTTCAACGAGATCTCTCATAAGGAAATCCTTAAATCGAGTCGTAACGAAAATCCACTAGCACTACTTCTATTAGACGCAGACTACTTTAAAAGAATAAACGATATATTCGGTCACGAAGTGGGTGACAAAGTATTAATCAAACTGGCTCAAATAATGATAGAGCAATGCCGTCGTAGCGATATCGTTTGCCGCTTTGGAGGTGAAGAGTTTGTTATTTTAATGCCAGCAGCCAATCAGATAACGGCCATCGAACGCGCAGAAAAAATACGTTTATGCTACCAAGAAGAAATTACCAAGCTACTTAAAGGGCATACCGCAACACTTTCGATTGGCATCGCCATGTGGAATAAAGAGTTGCTTGATTTAGAAGGGTTAACCAAGGCTGCGGACCAAGCTATGTATCAAGCAAAAAATAGCGGCCGCAACCAGGTTATTGTTTATAACGCAGATTAAACTAACAAATAAAAGAATAAACACTCGGTTTATTCCGTATCAATTAGCTACTCCATATCAATCAGCTTGCCTGGATTCATAATATTTTTCGGATCGAATGCCGCTTTCACTGCGCGCATGTAGCAAATTTCTGCTGCACTGCGAGTATATTCAAGATACGGTTTCTTAGTCATGCCAACACCGTGTTCAGCCGAAACAGAACCATTGTATTTTTCAACAATCTCAAATACCCAGGTCGAAACCTTCGCGCACTGCTCAAAGAAAACTTCTTTCGCTAGATCATCTGGCTTCAAGATATTTAAGTGCAAGTTGCCATCGCCAATATGACCGAACCAAATGATTTCGAAATTTGGATATTCACGAGTCACAATTTCTTCAATTTCATTTAAGAAAGGCGGTACCTTAGAAACTACTACTGAGATGTCGTTTTTATACGGCGTCCATTCAGCGATAGTCTCGGAAATATCTTCACGCAAGCGCCATAGGTTCTGTGCTTGAGTTTCTGACTGGCTCATTACGCCGTCTAATACCCAGCCTTCTTCCATGCACTTCTCGAACAGCTCCATCGCTTGATCGATATGGCCTTCGGTTTCGGCTTCAAATTCTAATAGCGCATAGTATTCAGCTTCAGTTTCAAACGGCGCTGGTACATCACCACGAGCAACCACTTTACGCATCGCTTTATCAGAGAAGAATTCAAACGCGGTTAGATCGATATTGGTTTGGAAGGTATTCAGCACGCTCATGATGGCTTCAAACTCAGGCACACCTAATACCAATACCGTTAAGTTCTTCGCTGGGCGCGTTAAACGCATGGTCGCTTCAGTCACAAAACCTAAAGTGCCTTCACCGCCGATAAACAATTGGCGCATGTCATAACCGGTATTGTTTTTTACTAGATCTTTATTCAGCTCTAGAATGTCGCCTTTACCTGTTACGACCGTTAAACCCGCAACCCAATCACGAGTCATACCATAACGAATAACTTTAATGCCACCGGCGTTAGTGCCGATGTTGCCACCGATTTGGCTAGAGCCTGCTGAAGCAAAATCGACTGGGTAAAATAAACCTTGTTCTTCAGCGTAGTTTTGCAATTGCTCGGTAATCACACCCGCGCCACAACGAACCGTTTTATCCATGGCATTAAAGCCAGAGATACTGTTCATATAATCAAACGCGACAACGACTTCACCATTGGCCGCCACAGCACCCGCACTCAAACCGGTACGGCCACCAGAAGGTACTAAAGCAATTTGGTGCTCATTGGCTAGCTTAACAATCCCTTGCACTTGCTCGGTGGTTTTAGGAAATACGATAGCAGAAGGATTCGGCGGATAGATCTTAGTCCAGTCCTTACCAAAGGTTTCTAACGAATCAGCATCGGTTTTTACTTTATCGTCACCAACAATGGCTTTCAGCTGGTTTTCTAATTCGACTTGGCTTAAAGAAGTCTGAGACTGTGTCATCTAAATATCCGCTTAAGTTGTGCATATTCAGCCATATTTTGCTGGAATTTAGCGCTTTTTAGGAACTTTCGTGCCGACATGCGAGAAATTCACCTTCAAAATACGAACTTTTCATCATCCGCCCCCATCAAAAGGGGACACTTTAATTGTCGCGTATGTTAGCATACGCGCCTAATTTTTCAGAGCCTTTGATTAAAAGTTGGCTGCTCAAAAAGCCGACCATTTAGTCAGAGATCTACGCAGATTTTATATTTCAACCGGATTCAATTCCAAGACAGGTGCCATCAATGAGCCAAACTTCTCTTGATAAAAGCAAAATCAAGTTCCTACTACTTGAAGGTGTACACCAGAGCGCTGTAGATACATTGACAGCCGCTGGTTATAGCAACATCGACTATGTTAAGTCGGCTTTGCCTGAAGACGAATTAAAAGAGCGCATCAAAGACGCGCACTTCGTTGGTATCCGTTCTCGCACACAATTAACCGCTGACATTTTTGATTCAGCTGAAAAGTTAATTGCTGTTGGTTGTTTCTGTATTGGTACTAACCAGGTTGACCTGAAAGCGGCAACTGAACGTGGTATCTGTGTATTTAACGCACCTTATTCAAATACGCGCTCTGTTGCTGAGCTTTCTATCGCTCAAGCCATCTTATTGATGCGCGGCGTACCTGAGAAAAGCGCTCAGTGTCACCGTGGCGAGTGGGTTAAGTCAGCGGTTAACTCTTATGAGATTCGTGGCAAGAAGCTAGGCATCGTAGGTTACGGCAGTATTGGTACTCAGCTTTCAGTGATGGCTGAATCGATGGGCATGGAAGTTTTCTTCTATGACGTAGTAACCAAGCTTCCTCTAGGTAACGCAACTCAGGTTGCTACCATGGAAGAACTACTAGGCATGTCTGACGTTGTTTCTCTTCACGTTCCAGAAACCGCTGCAACTAAGTGGATGATGGGCCCTGAGCAATTCGCCCAGATGAAGCAAGGCGCAATCATGATGAACGCATCTCGCGGTACCGTGGTTGATATCGATGCTTTGGCTGACGCTATTCGTAGTAAGAAGCTACTTGGCGCTGCTGTTGATGTATTCCCAGTTGAGCCACGCTCAAATGACGAAGAATTCATCACTCCATTGCGTGAGTTTGATAACGTTATTCTTACTCCTCACGTTGGTGGCTCTACCATGGAAGCGCAAGCTAACATCGGCTTAGAAGTTGCTGAGAAGCTAGGTAAGTATAGCGATAACGGTACGACAATTTCTGCGGTTAACTTCCCAGAAGTTGCTTTACCGGCGCACCCTAATCAGCACCGTATCTTGCACGTTCACCAGAACGTTCCTGGTATCATGAATGCGATCAACTCGGTTCTTGCTGAAAACAACATCAACATCAGCGGTCAGTACCTACAAACCTTCGGTGACGTGGGTTATGTTGTTATCGATGTTGACGCTGACGTAAGCGAGCTTGCTTTGGATAAAATTCAGAGCGTTGCAGGTACTATTAAAGTACGTCGTTTGTTCTAAACTCGACTGTCCTTTTAGTATTACAAAAAACCGTGCTAATCCTCGATTAGCGCGGTTTTTTTATGCGCGTATAGTAATTTCTTAAGGCATACGCTATGCTCAATTTTACTAACCATTAGTCCAAATATTTTTCTATCTTAAGGAGAAGAAGATGAAACTTCGTTCACTATTAATTGTCGGTACCGCTACTTTACTAGCTGCTTGTAGCTCTAACGAACCAGCACCGCAACCTGTTGCTAGCTGTGTTTTTGCTGACGGCTCTAATCAGCCTGCTCCTGAGTGGGTTTGTGGTGCTCCACTAGCTGACCTTGACCTATCTGCTGTGGGTTATGCTGACAAGTCTGGCGCTGGCGCTAACTTCATGAAGCAAATGGCTGCGACCGCTGCTCGTGTTGAACTTGCACAAACCATGAAGGTTGAAGTGCAAAACATGATTAAACAGTATGCTGAAACAACCGGTACTGGTAAAAGCGAAACTGTTGATCAAGTTAATACATCTGTAACGAAGCAAATCACTAAAGAAACTTTAGTGGGTTCACGTATTTTCCGTCAAATGCCTACCCCTACTGGCGGTATCGTTGTTTTGGTTGGTTTAAGCCCAGATACAGTTAATCAACTAACTGAGCAAGCGCTTAAAACGTCTATGAAGAATGACCAAGCGTTATGGCAGAAATTTCAAGCAGACAAATCTCAAGATGAGCTAGCTGCTGATATCCTAAAGCTGGTTGATTGATCTAGTTTGCTAATTAAAAAACCGACCTTGTGTCGGTTTTTTTTGCTTTATTTTTTCTCTATCCTTTATCAATATCTTTCGCCCACAACTAAAGGTTTAACCAATGAAACCTCTGTATTTTAAAACCCTTCTACTGCTCAGTATTAACAGTGTATTTTTCAGCATCAATAGCCAAGCAGCTGATTCCGAATACGAGCAGTGGCTTAAGCAAACACAAACAGAGTTTCAAAATTATTTAGATGAAAATGATAAAGCCTTTATCGGCTTTCTGAATGAAACATGGGAATCTATTGAGGTAGAAAAACCTACAGTACGAGATCCAAAACCTAAACCTTTAGATATGCCTATCGCAGAACCTATCGTTATTACGCAGCCTGAAAACATAGAACAACCAATAATTGTTGCGCCCATCGTTCTTGAGCCTGTCGTTGAGAAACCGGTAGCTGAAAAACCAGTCATTAAAGAGAAAAAAGATTTTAATCTACGCACTGCGAAATTCGACTTTTTTGGTGAGCAAATAGTCGTTGAATATCATAAGAATTTTAAACAAAGTTTCCGCAGTCAAATCGGTAACGAAGCCATTGCTAATTATTGGCAGTCACTGGCAAGCGAACCTCATAAAGAAATAATTACCCAGCTATCAACAACGGCCAACGAATTACAGCTAAACGATTGGGGCACGGCCTTATTATTCGATCAATTCGCTCGTGAAATACAAGGTTCCAATCAGCGCAACCAAGCAAGCCGTCAACTAACCTCTTGGTTCTTATTGGTTAAAGCAGGATTCAATGCCCGCGTAGCGTATAACAATCAAGTATTTCTATTAATGCCATCAGAGCAACAGCTATTTAGCACCACTTATTTTACCTTAGATAACCAACGCTACTACTCTGTTTCTCTTAATGAAAAACCAATGAAACCCGGTAAGGTATTTACCTACAGTGGTAAGCATTTAGACGGCCAAAGAAATTTAGATTTCTCCGAACCAAACAAATTCATTGCTAACAAACATCAAGCAGAGCGTGATCTTTCATTTAATTATAATGGTGATAAATTTGAGATAAAAGTTCATTACCCAAAAGACATGGTGAATTATTTTAGTACTTTTCCACAATTAGAATTAAAAAATTATTTCTCTGCAGGCATGCCAAATGAGACAGCCTATAGTTTATTAACTCAACTTAAGCCTATCGTTGAAGGTCATAGCGAAACCGAAGCAGTGAATCGTTTATTACGCTTTGTACAAACCGCGTTTGAGTACAAAACCGATGATGATCAATTCCAACGCGAGAACTATTTATTCCCGTTAGAAACCTTGCACTACCCTTACTCAGATTGTGAAGACAGAGCGGCGTTATTTGCTTGGTTAGCAGAGTCGCTATTAAAGCTAGATGTGGTTATCGTCGAATTCCCAGGTCATGTGGCGACAGCGGTACAATTTAGCCAGAAACCTAATGGCGATAACTGGAAATTTAACGGCAAGCGCTACACCATCGCCGACCCAACGTATATTAATGCTAATGCCGGCATGACCATGCCACAATACCAAGGTAAAGCACCGACGCTAGTGGCTTTTTAACAGCCAAATGCCGTAATAGAAAGTTGCTTTTTAAGCTTCAGCCCTTATCCTAGGCGACTTGTTAAAGAGAGAGCACTCCCATGCCATTACAAGTCGCCATCGTCCCTGTGACACCATTCCAGCAAAATTGCAGCATCATCATGTGCCAAGAGACTAAACAAGCAGCTGTGGTTGATCCTGGTGGCGAGGTAGAGCGTATAGTTGCTCAAGCCGAAACTATGGGCGCGACCATCACTAAGATCTTATTAACTCACGCTCACTTAGATCATGTTGGCGGCACAATCGAGCTCGCCAAGTTAAAAGATTTAAAAATTGAAGGCCCGCATCTGGGAGATAAATTTTGGCTGGATATGTTGCCACAGCAATCACAAATGTTTGGCTTTCCACCCGCACAGAGCTTTTTACCGAATCGCTGGTTAGAAGAAGGCGAAACCGTCACCGTCGGTAATGTCACTTTAGATGTGATTCATACTCCGGGTCATACTCCAGGGCATGTGATTTTCCACAGTAAAGATGATCAGCTAGCGTTAGTGGGCGATGTTCTTTTTCAAGGTTCGATTGGACGTACAGATTTTCCACAAGGCAATCATGCAGAATTGGTGGCATCGATTCGTAATAAATTATTTCCACTAGGAGATGATATTACGTTTGTGCCAGGACACGGACCAAACTCGACGTTCGGACACGAGAAGCGCACAAATCCATTTGTTGCTGGTAAAGCAGGTTAGTGTTGATATCTAACTTTAAGCACGCTAGTTTTTAACGCTAGCGTCACTTAACTCTTGTCCCCATAAGGACAGAGCGATCTTAGTTAAAAATCCAGAACTCTACATCATAATCTAAAGCATCTTCACCCAGAATATCTTCTAAAGGAAAACGGCCTGTGTGTGCTGTATTTTCAGTATACGCTGTAACATTTACCACGATATCGCCATTTTCGTCTTCAAAAATGATGCTGGTATTTTTAACCGCTTTTTGAATTTTTTTGCGTAAGTTGCTAGTAATAGCTATTTCTTTAATGTTCATAATTATTTCCACAAGTTTAGCTTAAAAAAAAACGCGCTGAGGATGACCTGAGCGCGTTCTTTGCATTCAGTGCAAGAATTTTACTTCTTGAAGCCACCGAAACGCTTCTGGAACTTGTCGATACGACCGCCAGTATCAACAGTCTTCTGTTTGCCCGTGTAGAAAGGGTGGCAAGCAGAACATACGTCTAGGTGAATAGTACCTGTACGAGTTGATTTAGTTGTGAACGTGTTACCACAAGTACAAGTTGCAGCAAGTTCAGCGTATTCAGGATGGATACCAGCTTTCATAAGTCACCTAATAATATCAAAAGTGCCGCTCTCTCCAGCAGTGAGATTCTTACACTGGAGCACCGCACGAAAGTGTCAACACAGCGAGTTCTCGTTAAAGAAGCGTTAATGCTGACGATTTGGATCGCGAATCATACCAGAGGAAAGAATTCTAACAAGCACTTTCCATCGGACTTTATCCACAAACCCTGTAAACTAGCCGTCATGACTGACATATACTACCTTCGCATTGCACTGCCCGTGCCCTTGCGCCGACAATTTGATTATTTGCCTCTCGCCAATACAGCCGCTTCATCTTATGAGATCGGCAGTCGAGTAAGAGTTCCGTTTGGTCGTCAGCAATTAATTGGCTTCGTCCTGTCTATTGTGACAGAGACTGATGTGCCTTTGAATAAACTCAAGCCAATCACCGAATCCTTAGACTTAAAAACCTCAGACAGTAGTACGTTAGTCAGTCCTAACATACTTGAACTCTGCCAGTGGCTTAGCAGTTATTATCACCACCCCTTGGGCGAAGTGCTTGATCTCGCCATTCCTGTACTGCTACGTAAAGGCGGTCAGATCACTGATATTGCCGAGCCCCACTGGCGCTCCCTATTTCAAGACAGTAGCGCTACTGATATTGCTAGCCCCAGCAACCTAGTAAAAGGCAAGAAGCAGCAAGAACTTTGGCAACTGTTTCAGCAACAGTCTTATTGGCGCCATAAAGATCTTACTCAACAAGGCTTTGCTAAAGCTCAGCTCGATCGCTTAGCCAGCTTAGGTTTAATCGAACCTTATCAGCAACTTCCAGTTCCCCACTGCGGGCCAGCGACTCAACAACCATTTACCTTAAACAGTGAACAAGCTTCAGCTGTGGATAAAATCGCTCAGCAGTTAGGCAAGTTCCACGTAGCCTTATTAGATGGCGTGACAGGCAGTGGCAAAACTGAAGTCTATTTACAGCTGATTGCTAAAGCCATCTCTCAAGGCAAACAAGCTTTAGTATTAGTCCCTGAAATTGGCCTAACACCGCAAACATTACGCCGCTTCCAAGCACGTTTTGATGTACCTGTGGTGATGATGCACTCGAACCTCAACGATAAAGAACGCTTAATCGCTTGGCATCAATGCAACCAAGACCAAGCCAAAATTCTTATCGGCACCCGCTCGGCTATCTTCACACCGTTGCCGAGCTTGGGTTTAATCATCATCGATGAAGAACACGATGGCTCGTTTAAACAGCAAGATGGTCTGCGCTATAACGCCCGTGATTTCGCTATCAAACGTGCGCATAAGGAGTCGCTGCCTATCGTGCTTGGCTCAGCCACTCCTGCTTTAGAAACACTGCATAACGCTTATAGCCGTCGTTATAGCCACCACAAGCTAACGATCCGCGCGGGTAATGCCAGACCACCAAGTATGAAGCTGCACAGTATTTTGCATCAGCCGTTAGAGTTTGGTTTAGCACTGCCTGTTGTGGATAAAATTAGACAGCATCTAACCAACGGCCAGCAGGTGATGATCTTTATCAATCGCCGTGGATTTGCACCTACATTGGCCTGCCGTGATTGTGGCTGGATGGCGGAATGTATTCGTTGTGATGCCCGCATGACCATGCACCAGTATCCGCCGCACATGCATTGCCACCATTGTGATAACCAGGTTGGCATTCCGCGCTTATGCCCCAATTGCAATAGCACACAGGTTGAAGCCTTAGGCCAAGGCACCGAGCGCATTGAAGAAAACCTGCACCAGCTATTTCCCGGTAATGATATCAAACGTGTTGATCGCGATACCGTGCGCACCAAGGATGCTTTCGATAATCTATTTGATGAAATTCATAAAGGTGAACCCTGCATCCTAGTAGGCACCCAGATGCTGGCAAAAGGTCATCACTTCCCCGATGTCACTATGGTGGTGATTCTGGATGCCGATTCAGGACTGTTTAGTGCCGATTTCCGCGGTATGGAAAAAACAGCGCAACTGATTTTACAAGTTGCAGGTCGTGCTGGCCGTGGTGATAAACCTGGCGAAGTTTGGATTCAAACTCTGTATGCCGACCACCCACAACTGAACCTATTATTAGACGGCGGCTATCACGGCTTAGCCTCAAGCTTACTGCAAGAACGAAAGCACATTCAGCTACCGCCTTATAGCTACATGGCACTGCTGCGCACCGAATGCAGCGATAAACACCTAGCTGAGCAAGTACAGAATCAAGCCCGAGAGTTTATTCAAAACTGGCTCAATCAATACTGGCAACACAGTCTGCTTACAGCCAAAGATGATCAAGCCGATACCACACCCGTTACCCTTATTGGCCCCTTCCCTGCGCCAATGGAACGCCGTAATGGCCGCTTCCGCCAGCAGATGCAGATCATGAGCCACGAACGTAATGCACTGCATAGAGTACTTGAGCCGCTGGTTCACTTTTTAGAAAATTTGAAAGGCATTCAGAAAATTCGTTGGAATCTGGATATCGATCCGATTGATATGAGCTAACTCGCTAATTGATCGATATTGACTAAGCTTAAGGGATGATCAACCCAAAAGGATTAGTTATATGTGGAACGCTTTACCCATTCGAAAGAAGCTGTCGTTAGTCATCGGGGGATCACTCCTAATCAGCGTCATTATCTCTACGCTCATCAGCAATTCATCCATGCGCAGTATGATGACGGAACGTATTCATAACGAAGAAATCCCCGCGACGTTAAATGCTGTTGCTAACGCGATTGAAAAAGAGATCAGCGTGCCGCTCACCATCTCCAAATCTATGGCAGAGAACACTTTTAGTAATCAATGGCTAGAGCAAGGCGAAGATGACCGCCTACTAAGTAGTATCAAACAGTATCTCAGTGCAACCCAGCAAAAAAATAATGCCATAACCGCCTTTCTAGTTTCTGGCCATAGTAACAATTATTATGTGCCTAGCGGCCTATCGCGCACTCTTGACCCTAATAGCAGTAATGATAGCTGGTTCTATGGATTTCTAAATAGCGGTAAAAAATATTCGCTCGATATCGATAACGATGTTTCACTAAATACGCTAACGCTTTTTATTAATTATCGCACCACTGATGGCCGATCTGTTGCGGGGATCGGCATGGGGATTAATCAGGTTAGCGATCTGGTAAAAAACTATACCATTGGTGAGCAAGGATTAGCCTTCTTAACCGACCAAGCGGGTAATGTGCAAATACACCCAGATACAAGTATTAAGTCTGGTACCAATCTAGGCACCCTATTCGATAGCCATATTCAGGCTAATTTATTGAATAAAGATAAAATCAATATTTTACAAACAACCGCTCATGGTGGTCGTATTCTAGCGGCTAAGTTTATTCCATCGTTAAACTGGTTTGTTATTACAGAAATTCCTACCAGTGAAATCATTGGCCCTATTAATAATACTTCGATGCAATTGGTACTCATGAATATTGTTGTAGCAGCTATCTTAATCGCCATTGGTTTATGGGTCGCATTAGGGGTAGCACGCCCTATTATTCGCGCAGCCGGAATGCTGGGAGATATCGCATCTGGAGATGCTGATCTCACCAAACAGATGCAGGTTGATACCAAAGATGAAGTAGGAAAACTCGCCACATCGTTTAATAGTTTTGTCGGCCAGCTGCACAGTTTAATTACAGCAATTGCCAGCAATAGCCAAGACGTTACCAGCATTGCACAAAATCTTGCAACATCATCTAACGCAACCCAACGCAATACCGAAGAACAACAACAAAGTGTCGACATGATTGCAACGGCGATGAACGAAATGGGTGCGACGGTTCATGAGATTGCGCGTAACGCTAATGAAACCGCAAATGCAGCAAAACAATCGACTATTGAAACGTCTAATAGCCAAGCCATTGTTAATTCATCCATTGACGGTATCAATTCTTTATTTGATAAAATGCAAAGTGCATCTGAAGTAATACAAACGTTGGCACAAGACGTTGGTGGAATTAGTTCCGTATTAGAAGTTATTCGCGGTATTTCTGAACAAACAAATTTACTCGCACTTAATGCCGCTATTGAAGCTGCCCGCGCTGGTGAACAAGGTCGTGGCTTTGCCGTAGTAGCTGACGAAGTAAGAACCCTTGCACAACGAACCCAAGAATCTACTGAAGAAATTAATAGTATGATTCACAAGTTACAGGGCGGAGCGAAGGATGCCGTAACAGCAATGGATGAAGGTATAGAAACCGCTAAAACGTCAGTTGAAGATGCCGATAAAGCAGGCGCATCGTTGTCCAGTATTACAGCAGCTATTGGTATAATTTCTGATCTAAGTATTCA
>Ga0105349_10000241_pt1 | contig 20658 bp, 11 predicted proteins | sample EN1Hudseemescosm_FD_83661 | JGI IMG/M metagenome (GOLD analysis project Ga0105349, IMG submission 83661) | Methane-oxidizing microbial communities from mesocosms in the Hudson Canyon - EN1B Hudson Canyon | ecosystem: Environmental > Aquatic > Marine > Cold seeps | place: Hudson Canyon...
AGGGACCCCAGGGCCCGACCGAGGCCATCTTCTTCTTTCCAACAGAGCGTCGAGGGCATCTTCGGCAGGCTGCAGGAGTTGCTCCAGTGCTTCCCCAGAAGGGGATTCGACTTCCTGTTCCGAAAAATCCAGCCCCGCCTCCAATAATGCAATAATGTCGATGAGTTGCCGTGATAGCGCATCTATATTCTGAGCTAATTCTCCCGATAGAACTCTTCGGGCGGCCGCTAATGCAGTCCTGTCTTCCGCTTCGATCACCGTTGCTACAGATTCAGCTCGGCTCAGATCTATCTTGCCGTTCAGAAAAGCACGGCGGGTGAATTCTCCGGGAGTGGCAGCCCGAGCACCTTCGTCCGCAAAGCGACCCAGAACACCTTCCAAAATCGGCTGTCCACCGGGAAGAAAAAGTTCCACGCCCTCATTCCCAGTCCATGATTTCCCTTTTGCCCAAAACACGGCAACGGCAGGAATGGGAAAATCACTTTGCCCCCAGCGTATTTGAACTCTTGCGGGAGTTCGGGGTTCGATCAATGAGCCGGAACTGAGGCAGCGGTTCAATAGGCCTATGGATCCTTGCCCATCCAGCCTGAGTATCATGACTCTGGCTGGAGGAGGTGAACTGGAGAGAGCGAAAATGATCTCTTCTCCAGTGCTCTCTGGATCACGCATCGATACCTCAGGATCTGTTTTTCCCACGACCTGGACGCCCAGGCCCCTTACCGGGGCCGGCGGGGCCAGGAGAAGAAGCTCCTTGGGAAGCGGCAACGGGTGCTGCCCCGGGGCCTATTCCAGCGGCAGCCAATTCCTTACGAATCATCTTCTGCTCGACGATTCCGACAAGGGCAGAAATGATGAAGTAAATCAACAGCCCTGAAGCGAAGGAATAAAAGATAAATCCAAATGCCATCATCATGAAAGTCATCATCTTTTGCTGAGCTTGCACCTGAGGATCGTCAGACTTGGGCATCATCCTTTGATTCACCAAAGTCACGACGACGTAGACGAGCGGTAACAGATTGAACCACTGACCTAACAAGGGAAGCGCGAATGGCATCTGGAATAACATGTCTGGCTGAGTCAGATCATCAATCCAGAGAAATCCAGTTTGACGTAACTCTATGGCAACAGAAAAGGTATTGATGAGCGCAATCCAGATGGGCAACTGCATGAAAATAAAGAGGCACCCACCGAACATTGCTGCGGGGTTGACGCCCTCTTGCTTGAACAGTTCCTGAGTCTTTCGATGCTGAGTCGTCGGGTCGCTCTTGTAACGCTCCCGAATTTCATCCATCTGAGGTTTGATGCGAGCCATCCCTTGTTGCTGTACCTGCATCTGACGCTGGTTTCTCTTGTTCACGGGATGCAAAACGGCACGAATACAAAAGGTTAGGAAAATTATTGCCAATCCCCATGATCCGAGAACCGATTCAGAGATTCTAAGAAGCCACAAGAACGGACGGCACAACCAACCAAAGAAACCGTAGTCGATCAGTTGAATCGCATCCCAGCTTTGATTGTCATCGAGGACTTCTGGATCCTTAGGGCCGACAAAGAATGCATATTCATGCTCACTGCGAGGATCAATCATACGCCTGAAGCCGACCCGCATGGGCCAACCCTGAATGCCTTCATCGGAGTATTGATCATAGAGCGACTCGTTCACTCCAGGCTCGGCTCCTTTGACAATGAGATTCGCTGTCGGAAACTCGAGGCCGTCCTCCACCCGGATAACTTGGGCAAAGTAGTTACTCTCGAGCCCACCCCAGGCCACTTTGGTTTTTGTAACCTCACCGCTCTCCAGAGCTTCCACTCCAGAGTGAACCGCCTCCATGATGGATCCATCTTTGTTTCGCTGAGCATGAACCCATTGATTCGGATAAGAGGCTGCTCTTCCAGACGCATCGAAGCGAATTCTCTCGGCACCAAGAATCTCGTAGTAAAGCTCAGTTCCCGCAGGCCATGTCCCACCAAAGGAGACACGACTCGAAATCTCAAATCCGTCTTTGGGATGGATGGAGCAATGGTGAATTACGAATTGATCGGCTGAAATTTGTGTCCGAAAACTGACCGAAGAATCTGTTTGCTTAAGGACTTCCCAATTTCGTTGGGTCAAATCCAGATTCAAGGAAGAGACTCGAAGTCCGAGTGCTCCCTGCGACTTCAACTTTGGCGAGATCACCGGTAATGGGAACTCATCATCGACGGACTCGTGATAGCCCCTCAATAACGCCTCTGTGAGAATCGCACCCTGACTTGAAAACTTCAGATCCAAGTCCGAATTTGAGAGCGAAACAGAACGAACCGGAAATGTATTCGATCCTGCTGTAATCGCAGAGACTTCCGTAACAGCCTGAGCCGTTTTATTCGGTCCCGAATCTACAGCCCCAGAGGACAATTCCGGAAGAGTAGGCAAAACCTCGGCATCTTGTCCGCCGACTGTGGTTTCAGAGGCAACGGGATCAGAGGCAACGGTATCAGAGGCTTCCTGATTCTCAGGAGGCGGAACGATCCAGTTGAGATACAAGATCGAAATCGCGAAGCAAACGAGTAGTGCCTGAAAAGTTCTTTTATCCATCAATCGCAATCAATCAGCGACCCTCGATGAGACGAAGGGCCAGATTTTCGGGTAAAGGTGTGCGCCGAAAGCGACGAACTGTTTCTTCGACGGGGTATTCCACTCTACGGAATTCAACCTTTTCCCCCTCGACGATGACGTAGCTACTCCTAGGATCCCCATCTCTGGGTTGTCCGACAGAGCCGACATTAACTATTGACTTTGTTTGGCCGCAAATGACTTCGCCATCCAGTTGCTCAGGGCTCATGAAGCGAGGCCCATCCTGGAACACACCAGCGACATGGGTGTGCCCAACAAAAGCAGTCTGCGTAGGAAAACTCTGGAAGATGGAATCCACCTTGCCCGGATCTTCTGTGCAATCCTGAACGAACAAATACTCTCTCGTGGGTTCTCGGGGTGTGCCGTGAGCAAGGAAGTAATCCCCCTCAGTATGGGTCAGCTTCATGGCATCGAGAACTTGCCAGAGCACTCCGTTTTCTTCACGCGTAAAATCAGTGCTCATCAACTGCTGCTTGGTCCACTCCACGGCTGCACGTGCTCTGGGGTTAAAACCCACCGGGTCGAACAATACCGCTTCTTCGTGATTACCCAGCAAATTGACGGCAAAATCCTGACACAGTTGAAGGCATTCTCTGGGTTCAGGTCCGTACCCTATGATGTCACCCAGACAGAAATACTGATCAACCCCCCGAGACTCACCGTCTTCAAGGACCGCTTGCAGGGCGGGTAGATTGGCGTGGATGTCGCTGATGATGGCGATCTTCAACGCAACTCCTCCTGATCAGGATGAAAAGAAAACATACAATGCAGTCAACGCTCTGATGACCATAGGGTCAAGGACCCCGGGATGACCCAAGTTCGGCTTACAATTCCGACCCTGAGCAAGACTCAAGAGCATTCACTGCCAACGCTTGAGGGATGGTAACCTCTCACACGCCTGATTCCAGCGAAGGCATCCATGTTGACGCTGATTACTGTGCGGATGCGGATGACTGCCCTGATGCTGACGACTGCAAAGAGTTGCTCGACAGCCCCAAGAACACGATTTTTTGGGGAGATCCCCTAATTCAGCCTTTGTTTCAGAGATCGATCCCGTTCTCGTCGTTCCACCTTTTTCACCGACATTTCGTCATTTCTCCGATCTCCCTCCTCTTCCCTGCCGACTCAAGAGTGGGGATCGCAACATCCAGATAAAACGACACTAATTCTGACGATGATCACCCCTCAGTCTGTCGCTCCCAAGGTCCTGACTGGAGGTCTCTCAGCGAATACCACTCCCCTTGACCACAAATCACATGATCAAGAAGGGGAATACCCAACCATTGACCACAGCGATGCAACCTTCTTGTCACTTTCACATCTTCTCCAGATGGGCTGGGGTCACCCGAGGGATGATTGTGGGCCACGATAATTGCGGCTGCTGAAGCGAGGATGGCTGGGCGATAGACTTCTCTAGGGTGAACGATACTGGCGGTCAACGAACCAATACTGACGGTTCTGTTCGCCAACAAGCGATGCCTCACATCCAGTAATAAGACGCTGAAATGCTCTCGTCGATCTCCAGCGAGGCTCCACTCCAAATGTTCAAATACTTGTCGAGAAGAAAGAAAGGGATCCCCTAAGTTCCATCTTTTTAAAGAACTCCTTCTTCCTAATTCGAATGCTGCAACAAGACGCAATGCAAGCACTGGGCCGACACCTGGAATCTTTTTCAACGATTCCACTCTTGCCTTTTGACCATTCCCCGGCTGTAGCTCTCGAAGCAGTTCCTCTTTCCATCTTTCATACACTCTCTCTTCGAGATCAGTAGACTCTGAAGAATTCGAACAAAGTGATCCTCGACATCGATATCGCATCGATTCCGCTGAATGATTCTCGCTAGAGCCTATGATTTTTTTGGGGAGATGGGCTCCGCCAGTAAGAATAGACAAGAGTTGATCATCGGAAGATTCACCGCGTTCACCCAGCCACTCATTTTCCGAAATTTCATCCTTCATATTCACACTCCGAGAAGTCTCATCATGGATATCAAAGGCTCTACCATCGGAACACTCTTCAACTCGAAAGAGTGCAGTAGCCGCGAGTAGACCGGCCTTGATCGAGTCGACAAAAAAGGGCACCCCATAGATGGTGAAATGCCCACCCCCCTGAGTACAGAGGAGTGGGCATTTCATAGGCCGTATTCGGTCGAGTCTTAGAGTCCGTCGGGTGTGGGATCTTCACCGGGATCAGGGAATGGAAGCGCCGGAGGGGCGCCGCCGTCGAAGAGCCAAGTGGCCAAGACAACAGCATCTCCAATATGAACGACTCCGTTGTCATCTACGTCGGCACTATCGAGCAGGACGGGAGCAGACCCTGATCCGGCAACATATGCTGCGATCATGGCAACGTCTGCAATATTCACAAGTCCGTCACATGTCACATCTCCACGAAGGAAGATTCCGTCGTCGAAGTAGACAAATCCGTCAGGGAACTCACTGATCACTATTCCAGCAGAATCCAGGAATCGAAGATCAACGGGTCCGGTCACTGCCGAAGCGGGAATACGAACGGTGGCCATCGTTCCGTCAGGGTTGATCTGAACATTTGAAGAAACCACGTCTCCAAAGAGAACGGTTAAACCTTCAGGAATTCCAATACCATTGACGAGCATCGTTGTAGGACTGCACACAGAACCGTCACCGGGTGTGTAGCTTGTAATTGAGGACTCATAGTAATCGAAGCCTTGAGTTAAGACCGCCTGTCCAAACTCGGTCAACACTGTCACATCAACAGCGCCTTCCAGAGACTCCGGTGTCGTCGCTAAAATCGTACCGGAATCAATAAAGACTATTTCCGTTGCGGAGTTGACTCCAAAGAAAATGCTACTGGTCGGAGTAAAACCGGTTCCATTCAAGATCACCTGAGTCCCTCCCACTGTCGGTCCCGTTGAAGGATCTACAGAAAGTAAGGTCGGAGCTTGTGGTTCGGCAAGTACAAGGAAGTCTGCAGGAATGAGTATGGGCGTTATCGAAGAGGCCACTGAATCCACAAACAAGTTTTCGATTTCGGCACCACCGGTGTCATAAACACCGAAGTTAATGAGACTCGTGGTCCCTTCTTGCGCATCCGGTGAGACGAGGAATCTGAAGTAACCTAACTCTGCTGTAGGATTAGCGGGGATCGCATCAAAGGTTGAAAGAACCGATCCAAAGGCTTTTCCATTTAAGGGGTCAATCCCGGAGAAAAAGAGCCCAAATGCTCCGGAGAGGTCTTCGCCCACAGTTCCAACATTGCTCACTTCAAGGCATGTCAATACCGCTGGATCATAATCCAATACCACCGAGTATCCTGTCAGCGACTGACTCCAAACGCCTCTTGCCCAAATGACGACTTCTTCACCGGGAACGAGAACACCTGAGTCCATAAACAAGGCGTTTCCAACAACCTCCATACCTCCGTCGAGAAGATCAGGAGATGACACCGTCCCTGCCGTGCTCTGAAGCGTTCCACCAACAAGGTGAAAAAGAACCTGCCCTAACAGGGAGAAATCAGCTTCGACATTCCCTTGGAAGGTCGCCAGTAAAGAATCCGCTCCTGCGGTTGCTGATCCGGTCGCCACTTCAACAGTCACTCTTCTCAATCCCGAGAAGGTTCCCAAGGGGTTATCTGTCACTATGAGGTCACTCGCTGGAACGCCTGGGACTGTCACAGAGAGGTCATTAAGAATATTTCCATCGTAGTCGATTTGGAAACTCCAACTCGAAACACCCTCTAACAACTGTCCGAGGATATCTACGGAGAAGTCTCGTCCGATCACGATATTCGCAGGGTCGTAGTAGATTCGTTCGATGATTTCGACTGAGCAACTCGCCGACGGAGCTGAGTAGTTAACACCATCTAAGAAGTAGTAGCCGATGACCCGATAGCTCCACTCGCCTGAGCCTGCCACATCCGTGAATGATGTTTCTGACCCAGGAAGATTAAAGAACTCAGTTCCAGCGGATCCTGTACGTTCAAGAACAACCTCGTCATAACCAAAAGCTTCAGGTCCATTTTCCCATGTGATCTCAACAGTGGGACCATCTGTAATACAGGAAAGTTGTGAAGGAGGCGCGAGAGGTACGTCTACGACATTCGCCTGAACATTCGTACTCAGTCCCCCATCTCCAGAGGCCTGAATCGAAAAGTTATGAGGTCCAGGGAGTCGGTTTTCTGCTAAAAATTCTGTTTCTTGCCCACCCAGTGTGGCGATGAGTTGTCCACTATCAAAAACCCTGATGAGAGTGTAATACTCCCTGTTGGTCCAAGTCACACGAACGTCGTCGGTATCGACGATGGCCGCGAGGACGTTTACCGGGGCATCGGTTCCGATACCGCCTTCATCTTCGACGAGACATGTGGCTCCGACAGAAGTGGCACCCCCCTGAACCGCACGGATTTCGTAGAGGTGTGCTTGCAGATTCGCGAAGTCGTCGTAAAAAGTTTGGCTCGCAGATAACTCAATTAACAAATTTCCATCTCGGAACAATTGCCAGCCGGAAGTTCCGGGGAGTGAAGGCCAATCCAAAAGAACAGTACTCAGATTAGTAATACTCCTAGAACATGTCAAAGTCGTCGTAGGAATAATCACTGCTGAACAAGCCGTCGCTGAAGATGCGATTCCGGCACGCACTCCGGTCACAGAATAATTCAGTGATCCTTGACCAGGATCCGTGTCTGTGAATGTCGTACTCGAACCAGAAATCGTAGCCAACAACGCTCCTGATTTACGTATTTCAAGTCCTGCTTGAAGATCGTAATTCACGGGGTTCGTCCAGTTGAGGAACACTTCAGCCGCTGTTCCTGCTGATTGAATCTCACAGGTAAGATCTTCAGGGGCTTCGGTCGTAGATGGGATAATGATCACACCTTGAGCAGAAGCGATTTCTGCAGCGAGAATTGCTCCAGTATCCGAAATGATTCCATTATTGGACCAGTTCGTGCCCTCGATATTGAGACCATCAGCAAGCAGAAACTGAGCCTCACCAAGGATACTTGGCTGAGCCTGCATGAGTACTCTTGCGATCGGCACCTCTGTACCCGCGGGGATAAATCCGTTGATACTCATCTCGGCTGCAATCAAACCCAAATTGTCATCGATGCTGACTGTCACGTCGACGCTTCCGAAGGGGAAGGTCGCTGTATCAGCAATCAGATCGGTGGCGAGTAACAATGATTCGTCGAAGTCCATGGCAATCGTAAAACTAGAGAGATTATCTTCGAAGGTCGCAGAGATCGGAATCTCGATGGCCGAGGAACCTTGAGGAAGCGTCAACTCTGACGGAACCATAAACTGAAGTGCGCTCTGTTGCTCATCGACAACTGCAAGAGATCGATAGACGGCCAAACTCGTCGCAGAATTATCTTCCTGCCGAACCAACACGTCTGTTCCATTATCTCCATCAGTATCAACCAAGAGAAGACGTGCCTCTGAAGGATCTCCTTCAAACGGTAGCGGAACAACTTCCGAATCTCCCAGCTCCTGTGAAAGTCTACGGATCAACACTAGGGGATCAGAAGAATCTTGGATGATTACGATGTCATCGACGTGAGCCGGGTTTCCGTCCACCTCTGTGACCGCAAGGTCTAACACAGGCCCACCGGTTAGCAATGGAATGCCGATCCAGTTTGTGGGCGGGATTCCTGCAGGATTGATATGGACGGAAAGACCTGAAGCACCTGGAGTGATGGCGTCGAGCCAACCATCTCCATTGACGTCACCTGCGACGATGATAGAGACCGGTGCTGGATCCAAAAATGCACTCTCCAAGAAAGTCGCATTGCCAGCGCCTCTAAGAAGGACTCCCACACCTGCTGAAACGAGCAAGTCAGTACGTCCATCCTTGTCAAAATCATCAACGACGAGAGAATCTACCGGAGCCGGCATAGGAAGAACTCCTGTTACCGCAAGAGCAGAACTCAATTCAAAGGTAAAGGGATCGATAGTAATCGTATTTTGAATGATTCGAATGCCGTCAGAACCGGTACCCAATAAGTCTAATTGTTGATCTCCGTTGAGTTCGGCCACCGCAAGATGATCAAAGACGAGTCCCCCCATGTCTGAAGGCTCTCCTTCTTCAACAAGGACTTGCCCAAGAACCGTGATCACACGAATGGTTCCGTCCAAACAGGAAACCAGCAATTCTGATCGACTGTCACCATCGATATCCGCGACAACTGCGGATGCGGGCAACTGATCCAATTGAAATTGAGACTCTACAGTCCAAGAAGATCCCTCACCGGAAGCTCCACGCTTCAAGAGAGAGATTTGGCCAGAGTCATTCAGCGTCAGCATTTCGAGGCCCGTATATGGCAACAGTTCGCCAAGATCAGCCAAAATGAGCCCTTGATCTCCGACTGCAGAGATAGGCTCACGAGGCCCTAGCCCACCTGTGGCATGGCCGAGGGAAGACCTGAATCGAGCAACAAAGGGAACCAGCTTACGGGGAGTCTCCTCACCGGACTGGGTCTGGGTGACCAAGTTTGAATCAAAGACGAGTTCGATGTCTTCTCCGGGATAAAACGGAGCTTCACCTCCCGGAAGAATCACCTGCATGACGTCAGAGATTCCTCCTGATGCAGAAGGGAATGCCAACTGTACTGAACGTATTCCGGTCCTCGACCCTCGCAATGAAACCGATCCGTTTGCACTGCTGATTTCAAAAGGCAGATCGAAGGTGGCAGTAAAGGAAGGGCGTCTTGAAACATCCAGAGAACCCGTTGGAGGATCCAGTTGTATGAGAGAGAACTCTCCCGTTCCTGTTTCAAAATCTCCTGCACCGGCTCCAGCTCCCGTAGTCGTGAACTGGATCGAGATAGGATCGATAGCGATGTAGACAGAAGTTTTAACACCATCTGTAACGCTGACGGTCACAGTTTCACCCTGCTGGAAGGGAACTTCAGGTGTCAATATGAGGATACGGTTATCTTCATTCAGTGCGCCTGCAGCGGGATGTGGCCCCGACAAACTACCCTGAATACTCCAGTTTGCAGGATCAGTGGAAGACACTGGATCCATAGCAGTTGTGAATGCAACACTGATCGTTGTGGCAACATCCACATTCACGGCACCATTAGCTGGACTCGTAAAGGGAACATCGGGAGGTTGAGTACAACCCGAAACTACCAACAAGATCCAAGTGCAGATCAGAGAGAATGAATTGCTCAACGTCTTATGATCGTTGGCAAATACTGAAACTGTTTTCTCGGCGATCATCATCGAAGCGCCTCCATCGTCACTCTTTTGGAATCATGTCACGATTCCTCACCTAAATTGCCGAACAGAGTATTCGACACACTCGCAACAAACGAACACGACACAAGACGTGCTAATTCGTCACTGACGATGAGGGTTCCGGAAGGATTTTTGGACTGACCTGGTGGTTGCGTGATCCCCGAGGTTAATTCCATCATAGCGGTCACCTCTCCATCGTCAACTCTCCACTTTGGGTGTTCCGGGTAACTGAATACATGCGGTATTTCTTGCCCGATTCTCTCTTTATCCAAGAAAAATGGCCCGATACGGCTGTTCCGTATCGGGCCTTCCCATATGTGTCCTAGTTATCTTGATCCTAGATCAGGGACAGTATGAAGTCGCTTCACAATCTGCGCCTTCAATAGTTCCACAATCCGGCCATGGAGCACTCGGAACCGGACCACTCAACAGACGGTAGCTGATCACGAAAATCGCGTCGGCAGCGTCCATAAAGTCGTCGTCATTGGCATCACAAGCCTCAAGGCAAGTTCCGGAGGGACCTCCCTGGAAGAGATCATTCAGGATCCAGATTCCGTCGGCGATGTCGAGATCGTCATCACCATTACAGTTACCACGAATGAAAGGAACGTCTGGGGGAGCGTACTGAGGGAACAGTGTTACTCCACCGTCGAGTAGGTCAGCTTCGATTGAGCCACCACCCACAACGACTACGTTTGCGACGGGCGGGCTTCCAAGTCCATTGTCCCAGGAGAGTCCTGTAGACGTTGGGTCGAGCAATCCTGCAAGTGCAGCTGCATTGGCGCTATATCCAGCATTCAAAACAGCAGTTTCAGTATCAAAGGCAAGAGTGTTCGCCCCTGTGAAACTGTAAACCACCCCAATGGTCCAGCCGTTGGCAAGTAGATTTGTTCCCGCGAAGTCCGGATCGAATCCAAGATCTGAGTTCCAGTCGACAGAGTCGATAGACATCAGGGAATCGTCATGAGACAGACCCATCGAGAAACCTTGGGTTCCACTCGGAAATCCTGGGTTGTCAGGGTTTTCAGTAATGCTGGGTGTCGCGGTGAAGGAAACCTCGCCGGTGTTACCGTCGTAGTCTACGTCATAGTTACCCGCAGAGTAACTAAAGGGAGGAGGCCCTGCGACCAGTTCAACTGTTCCAGAAGTTTGATTTGGTGTTACAGACTGTCCTGCAACAACAACAAGAACGTCGACTGAAGGGCTACCCAAAGTGTTACAAAAATCGACAGAAGTCGTACTTCCTGCAGCACCCACGAGATCGTAACTGGCAACATTCAACTCAGTACCCTGTATACCGGCATCAAGAGCGGCACAACCTGTGAAACAAATCACAACTCCAACAGTGAAACCGGCACCGGCGTCAACGTTGACTTGGTTGAAATCTGGAGGCGATCCATTCTTGACAACAAGAGTGCCGGCTCCATCTTCGACTGCTGTCAAACTCAGCGCACCACCATCATGGCAGGCACCGAAGGACCAACCCTGAATGTCGTCGCCGTTGTTATCGAGGACCACCTGAAGATCAAGGGCAGAGCCTGGAGCTCCGGAACCACTTGTGATCGACAGATCGTACTGCTGCCCAAATGCTGGCGCACTGAGAAACAGCGCCATGGCAAAGGGGAGGAAAAACTTAAACGTGTTCATTTTTATCTCTGCTTTCTTACTTTAAAGCTATTTCAGTTGATTAAATCCTGTATGAGTCCACTAGTTGCAAGCAGCTGGAAGAGCACAATCAAGTGCATCGTCAGCTGTCGGATCTTCACCCGCACTGTACGGACCTGGATCCGGAGTGGGGTTTCCAAAACTGAACAGGAAGTTAAGCAAGTATACAGAGTCAGCTAGGTTAATGATGCCGTCGTCATTGGAGTCACAAGCATCAAGGCAAAGCGCCTGGTAGCCCTGGAACTCTGTAGCAATAACTGTGGCAGCATCCGCGAGGTCAACCTTTGTATCCGTATTGCAATCTCCACGAAGGAATGCAGGAACAGGGATAATCTCGTATGTTGCACCCAAACGCTCAAACTCTTGGACGGACTCGTAGTTGATAACCGCAAGGTTATTGATTGCAACCATTCCGTTACCGTTGATGCCGTCACAGAAATCAATGCTGAACGTGTCACCACAAATGGCTCCACTATCAACCTCAGCATCAACACAAGCGATTAAGAGCGGAGTAGCCGTAGTGGGAAGCTGCTGATTCTCGAAGGGCGGCAATGCGTCCATGAGAATACCAGCGACAAGCTCGCGTCCGTCACCGTCATTGTCATCATTGTCGATCTGGTAATGCACGAATTCGGCACCCAGTTCTTCAGCAATGGAGCCGGCGATACTGAAGGTACCGTCAACTAAAGTAAGATCATCGTAACAAACAGCGAGCTGAACACCCTGAAGGTTGTCGTTAGGGTCACTGTAGAAGAAGCAAAACTCGATGTCCTGACCTGGGAATCCGATTCCACCATTCGTACCGGTCTCACCAAAATCACGCTGACCAATGTAGAAAGCGGTATCAAAGACTGGAGGAGGAGGTGTCGGAAGAATGCTCAAGCTACCATTTTCGAGTGTTGGACTCAGGGAAATACCTCCAACAACGATCACGTTGTCAAGGGCAGGGCTACCCAATACGCCATCCTCAAAGGTAAGCGCTGTGGTTTGTGCCGGCTCAGGATCTTCAATATCAATCTGTGAAGAATAGACGTAGGAAGCGATGTGATTATCGTTTCCTGCGGCAATGGACTGGCCGTCAAAAGGAGTTTCGAAGTCGAGAACAACTCCGAGGGTTCCACCCGTTGCATAAAGCTCAGAAACAACGAGCTCTGCACCAGCTGAGTTTGTGGTGCTACCAAGATCGATGTCTACCAGGCTAACAAATGCCGGGTCATGTGTGATCGAGAGAACGAATCCCTGTGCATCACCACTGGAGTTCGAAAGAAGAACTCTAGCAGATCCACTTCCGTCAGAGTTGATCGAGGAGTCCTCGATACGCATCGTGTCAGGCGGAGGAGGAAGAAGAGTCAGGGACCCATCATTCAATTCCAGCCCAGTGTTCGCATCGATGCTCTGTCCGTTCTGGACAATAATGTTCGATAGCGGTGGGTTGTTCAAAACACCATCTGAGAACGCAATGGCAGTGTCGGTATCGACAGTGACAAGCGAAAGCGGTGTCAGGGTAAAGGTAGCGATCTCAAGCCCGGCTCCAGCAGGAATTTCCTGCCCGTCAAAGGGAGCTGTAGCATCGATAACGACACCAAGAGTAAAACCAGCACCCAATGTTTCGGGGACGATGAGCTCAGCGCCGGCAGACAGGGTTTCTTGACCGGCACTCACATTACTGACAGCCAGCAAGCTGGTGTCGTAGGTGATTGCCAGGACGAAGCCCTGAACACCTGCGTCTGCGTCCATCAGGACCGACATGGTTTCTGGTGCCAATCCTGCAGTTGATCCATTGGTAATGGATAATGCATTCTGGGCAAAAAGGTGGGATCCAAATACGGTGAAAACCACCGCGAACAATGCGCTGTAGAGGCGCGAGAGACTGCGGTTCATCACTACTCTCCTCGTCTCGAGGGACACTTCAGAGGTTCGTCTGGAATCGACAGAGCCTTCCAACTCTAACGGTTCCTTCGGAATGACTCCGAAAAGGGGGAAAAATTACAAGTGTTAAAACAATCCGAAATTCGAGCATTAGGAAACTCGGGGGAGCTTCGTAAACACTTTGGTCCCGGATGGACAATGCATGATTTGTCGTGCAAGAAGAGGAATGGACAGGACTGGAAGATCCTGTGGATTTTGGAGTTCAAGAACTCCGGTGCTGGTGCTTCAAACTTACTGACAGTCCTTGAAACTGTCTACGGCACATTTGATTTTGATCTCCAGGGAGTGTCCTTCCCCCCCTATTGATATTCAATCACCGCAATCTTCTGCGCGTTTAAGGAACTCGTTACCGTATTCAGGGAATGAATGCCGACAGAACTCTACAGAGACTCATAGACTTCGTCTTCAATAAAGACCTTGAGAAGAGTCGCGCACCTTTATCCTCGATAAATTCCCGGCAAGTATTCCCAACTGAGACTCTTCGACGCGACTTCCATAGATCGAAAATCGTGTCTGAACAAGTTTCAGGACAAATCGTGCGGTGTCTTTATCTGAAGCGACCTCGTTAATTGAAAATGGGGCCGGGATGATTCATCCCGGCCCCAAAAATGTCTCTACTGACTGACTTCAACTCAACATTGAGTCTGTTTCTACAAATCAGGGACAGTAACTCGTCGCATCGCAATCTGAACCAGCAACCGCTCCACAATCGGGGAATGGTGCCGATGGCATAGGACCATCAAGGAGACGGTAGCTAATAATGAAGACCGCGTCTGCAGAGTCATACTTCAAATCTTCGTTCGCGTCACATGAGATAAAGCATGTTCCACTCGGTCCTGAAAGGAAAAGCTCATTCAGGATCCAGATTCCGTCCGCAATGTTGACTCCGGAGTCTCCATTACAGTTTCCACGAATAAACGGAATGTCAAAGACCGGCTGAAGCGTCAGAGTTCCATTATTAAGCGTTGGCTCGACAGAAGATCCATTGACGACGACGACGTTATCAACAGCAGGGCTTCCCAATGTGGAAGACCAGGCCAAAGTGGTATCTGTGGAACTGGTTCCAGAGAGGGCCCCTGCAACTGTGCAGTAATCTACGGCAACGACGTCAATCGCCGTATCAAAGGCCAGAGTGTTTCCGCCTGTGAAACTGTAGACAACTCCGATGGTCCACCCGTCAGCGAAAAGTCCGCCTTCAGCAAAATCTGCATCGAATGGCAGGGTTGCTGTCACACCAGTGGGCTCAAGGAGGTTGCTGTCATTCGACATTCCCATCGAGAATCCCTGACTCGGATTCGGGAAATCGGCTCCTAACGCACTGTTATCGACCTCGGAAATGCTGAAAGCAGAGGTGAAACACGCAGAACCGGTGTTTCCATCGTAATTGATGGTGGCAGACGGTGCAGAGAAATTGAACTCAGCTGCCGGAACACTGAAGGGCTCTAATGTAATCGTTCCATCCTCAAGAGCTGGAGCGATCGAGCCTCCAGCAACGACGATAACATTTTCTACAGGAGGACTTCCCAAATCATTACTCCAGCTGAGTGTGGTCACTACGTTATCGACAGCACCGGCCAATCCACCGGCTACCGTATCGTAATCCACCAACACAACTTCAAGGGCGGAATCGAAAGCCAGAGTGTTTGCCCCCGTGAAACTGTAAACAACTCCAATAGTCCAGCCACCGGCAAGAATACTGGACTCAGCAAAATCCGCGGAAAACGGAAGAGATTCTGTGACGGAAAGAGGGGTCAGCAATGAATCATCACTGGCCAGTCCCATAGAGAAGCCCTGAGTAGGATTCGGAAAAGGAGCGCCAATGGCGGAATTGTCGATCTCTGCGACAGAAATAGCTGCCGTGAAAGATCCTGCTCCCGTTGTGCCATCAAAGGTCACACTCTCAGTGGGTGCAGAGTAACTGTATGAAGGCCCGGGAACACCCAAGACTTCGATCGTTCCAGGTTGTTGATCTGGGACAACAGAAGAACCATTCACCACGATGACGGTCTCAACTGCGGGGCTTCCCAAAGTATTACAGAAACTCGTAGTAGAGATGCCCTCGTTATCACAAGAGTAGGAAGCCACATTCAGTTCATATCCGACTCCCCCACCCAATGTGGCGCAACCGGTGAAGCAAATCACAAGCCCGACGGTGTATCCTTCTGTAAGAACATTGACCTGATTGAAATCAGGAGCAGCTCCATTCTTAACAATCTCGGTCGTGGAACCATCCACAACAGCGGTCAAGGTGAGAATGGATATATCATGACAAACACCATAGGACCAACCCGCAACCTCACTCGCAACGTTGTTGTCCAAGACAGCTACCTGATCTATGGACGCTCCGACGGCGCCATTGGCCGGCGAACTGATCAGAAGATTGAAATCCTGCGCAGCAAGATTTGAAGTGGAAAGACTGGCTAATACAGCCAGTGTTAAAACTGGAAGAACACGAAGCATTTGAATGCACCTCTCACGGTATTCCCCCCCCTGGGGGATATTTTTAGGTCTGATAATCTTCACTTCATGACACCTCGCTGGAGCAGAGGAGCCAAGAGAATACGTAATCTTTTGATGGCCTAACAGGCGGTATCGTCACTCTCACAGACAGGTAGCGAATCTTCGCTGGGGTCTGGCCCGTCATCATAAGGTCCGGGAAGGGGTGGAGCACCCCCGAAATTAAAGAGAAAATTAAGCCCAAAAACCGCATCAGCTAGGTTTTGAGCCGAATCGTCGTTCATATCACACGCATCCGGGCACAATATCTCGAAGCCGAAGAACAAATTCGAGACCAATGTAGCGACATCTGCAAGATCCACTTGGTCATCAGAATTGCAATCTCCCCGCTGAAACAGCTCGAGAGGGACCACCTGAACAACCGTGCTTTGACGTTCGAAGTTTCGAATCGAATCAAAGTTGATCACGACATTGGTTTCCAGAATCACCTCACCCAGCCCATTGATACCGTCGCAGAATTCAATGGCAAGCGCTCCATCACAGGGAGCGGTTTCATCGATTTCAACCGTCATAGATCCCACCTTCAAGAGATCTTCCGATTGTGGGAGAGTTTGCCCATCAAAAGGTGGCAACGCATCCAGCAAAATTCCAACGATCAATTCACATCCGTCACCGTCTTGAGGATCATCGTCCACCTGAACAGCGAGATACTCAACACCGACTTCCTCAAGAATAGAGTCTTCAAAAGTCCACGACTCTTGGTTGAGTGTCAATTCGCAGTCATAACAGACGGTAAGAGTGAAGCCCTGAATGTTATCGTCCGGGTCGGAATAATTTACATTCAGTTGACCTTGAGCGCCCGGGATAGGGGCATCGCCCTGCAACAAATCGAATTCTGCTTGCAAGGAAAGAACCGTATTTTCACTCGGAAGGATGAGAGGGTCTGCATGAAATTGTCCATGAATCAGTTCAGGACTAATCGAGATACCGCCTTGAACAATCACATTTGAAAGAGGAGGGCTTCCAAACACCCCATCGGTGAAAACAAGATCGCTATCGACCGGATCAGGAACGGGTTCCCCCTCCGAAATGATTAATGGATCAAGGAGTCGATAACAAAAGCTACTCAGGTGGAGACCCGAACCAGGAGGAAGGGCCTTGTCATCAAAAGGAGCCTCGACGTCAAAAATGACCCCGAGGGTCCCCCCTCCTGATTCCAGAGAAATTGCCACAAACTCGGGAGCCACGGTCGCCGTATCCGTACCCACCAAATCAATATCCAAAAGCTCCAGCACCGATTCATCGTGAGCGACAGCCAAGACGAACCCTTGAGTTTCCCCACCCGGTGAATCGAGAAGAATCCTAGCGCAGCCTTCAAAATTTTCGTCAGCCGTCACATTCTCAATCAAAAGACTGGCTGGAGGAGGAGGAAGCAGGGTGATCGCCGTCGGGGCTGAGTTCAATATTAGCCCCTCAGCGGTGCCCACAGACTCACCTCCTTGAATAAGGATGTTCTGTAATGGAGGGTCATTCAGAGCAAAATCAACGAAATCAACACTCGCCTCCAAGGTTTCACCTTTATCAAGGATGACCATCGACTGAAGTGTGTACGACGCGAGGGCCACATCGTTTCCAGGCTGCAGAACCAGACCTTCGATGGGTGGCTCCGTTTCGAAGATCACACCTAGGGTAAATCCCTCGGGAAAGATCTCGGCGACTGCGAAATCAGGATCCAGCAGTTCAGTCTGAGTTCCTTCGATGGAAACGTCTGAAACTTGAAGCAAGGAGGAATCGAAGCCTACTGCCAATACAAACCCCTGAACTGGGATTTGGAAATCTGCAGTCACCCCCAATTGGGCCTCGCCTGCACCTGAAATCGACTGACCCGTACCCGAAATAGTGAACGATTGCTGACACTCACCCACAGAGATCCCACCAAGGGTAAACTGCACAATCATTAAGGCCTTGAGCACTAATACCTTTGATATATCAACCCTGATAGACTTCAAAACTGTCTCCTATAGACGATTTTTCTCATCGAAAACAATGCATCTCATAACTTCGGTGAGTGCTCAGATTCAGCCGACACCAAACATAAATCGTCGGCCTCTGAAATACTCCAACACAACTGTCTCCGTCTTTCATGAATGTCATGACAAGGGTTGAAGACACTATTCGTAAATATTCTTATCTATAAGTTAGCGGTAAGCCGACCTCCTAGATAGGACATTTTTGACACTCTTGTCCTCTGCAAATATCGATCTAAGGCTATAAGCACACGTCACTTAATAGAGATCACAGCAATATAGAATTAAATTATTAGAGGAGATCTCTCGAATCCTCGAACTATCTCGCACGCGAGAATCAGACTCTCCCATTATTGAGCTGCTGGAAATGGGGAGACCTGGTGGGACAAAAAAGCCCCTTCGGTGTCATGAGAACATCGAAGGGGCTTATATTCACCAGTATCTACGTATCAGTGAATCACTGATCAAAGGCAAGAGGAGGAAGCACAATCTTCCGGAAGTTGCCCATCCACCTGTCCGCAATCCGGGAACGGAGCAGCGGGAGCGGCTCCACCCATGAAACGATACATGATGATGAATGAAGCATCTGCGATGTCACTCAAATCATCACCATTAGCATCACTGGCGATCGAACAGTTGCTCGATGGACCATTCAAGAAGAGCTCATAGATAACCCAAACAGCGTCTGCAATGTTGACAATACTATCGTTGTTGGCATCACCTCTGATAAAGTCAGTGGTAACGACGGGGTTCAATGCGATCGATCCATCGACAAAGTTTGCAGGGTATGAACCACCATCGAAAACAACCACGTTGGCCACTGCAGGACTTCCAAGGTCATTGCTCCACGACAAAGTCGCGGTCGTTCCTGCTTCATCTCCGGCCATGCTTCCACCAGTTTCGTAACTGGCCGCAATGATTTCGAGGTCACTATCAAAATCGAGCGTGACTCCACCCGTAAATGCGTAAACAACTCCGATGGTCCAACCATTTGCAAATAAGCCGACTTCTCCGAAGTCCGGATCGAAGCCCAAATCGGCAACGACCTCAGTGGGCGTCACTTCCGCACTGTTTGAGAGTCCCATGGAAAAACCTTGGGTCGAGTTGGGGAAATTCGCACCCAAACCCGAATTGTCTGTTTCTTCGATAGAGATCGCGACCGTTGCGGAAGCATTTCCGTCTGCAGGGTTGTAATTAGCAGAGCCACTTCCAGCGGTGTAGGTGTATTCCGGATCAGGAACACCCACTACATCTACGACACCTGAATTTTGAGTGGGAGGAACAGATGCTCCACCGACCACAACAACAGTCTCCACAGGAGGTATGCCAAGGCTGCTACAGTAAGCCACAGAGGTAGAACCTTCAGCGACACCTGTGTAGTCAATCGTCAACATCTCAAAGGCAGTGACGTCGGCAAGGACTGCACACCCCGTGAAACAAAGCACGACTCCCTGAGTGGCACCATCGGCATAAGTATTGATGGTATTGAAGTCAGGAGCAGAACCATTTTTAGCGGTTTCTGTATCCGCACCACTGTTCGCACCATCCACTGCCAAGAAAGCCGGGTCACTGCAAGCGCCTAAGGACCAGCCCTGAATCTCAGTGCCACTATTGTCCATCGACAGCGAAAGTGATCCGCTTCCACCTGCGGGGATCGATCCGCTAGAAATACTAAATGTTGTTTCCTGTGCCCCGACTTGTGTCGCCAAAGCCGTAAACAAAAGTACCAATACACAATTTCTCATTTTTCTGTCCACCCTTTCCCAGGATGAAATTGGGCCTGTTCAGCCCGCACCTTAACTCAATAAATTTATTTTGACGGCATTGTTCCCATAGGGGACTCATGCACCGTCAACACAACCTCAAAAACCCTGATACGCAAGAAACCACAAATGTAGATAAAAATCTGAAGGAACTGTCCCTCTCCTGACCGCAAGGGTCAAAGGAGGGACAGACCGACATTCCTTTAAACTTACATGTTAGCAGTTACTATCGTCACTGTCACAGCTGGGAAGATTGTCTTCACTCGGGTCTGCCCCATCATTGAAGGGACCCGGTGCCGTTGGAATCGGCCCAAACTTAAAGAGCCAGTTCAACAGGTAGACCGAGTCTGCCATGTTCAAGAGGCCATCGTCGTTACTGTCGCACGCGTCCGGGCAAAGGACTGAAAGTCCATTGAACTGATTGGCCAGCATCGTTGCTGAGTCCGCCAGATCGACTTTGTCGTCACTGTTGCAATCTCCACGCTGGAAGATTTCCTCCGGAACCACGTATACGGATCCATCATTACGTGCGTAATTCTGAATCGACTCGAAGTCGATAACCGCGTTGTTGTAGAGGTTCACGTTACCGTTGCCGTTGATGCCATTGCACCACTCCACCAACTGCTCAGTGTCGCACTCCGCAGACATGTCCACTGTGACCGGTACACAACCGATCAATAGGCGTCCTTCATTCAGGTCTGCTGTTTGTGGAAGAGTCTGGCCATCGAATGGCGGAAGTGCATCCAAAAGGATGGCGATGACAAGCTCGCACCCGTCACCGTCAGCTCCATCGTCATCGACCTGAACTGCAAGATACTCCACTCCGACCTCTTCAACGATGCTGCCGTTGTAATCCCACTCGGATCCAATGGTCAGGTCACAGTCGTAGCAGAGAGTCATTGTGAAACCCTGAATATTGTCGTCGGCATCTGCATAGTAGAAGCAAAGATCTCCGGTCTGACCCTGGTAAGCATTGTTACCATTATC
>Ga0105349_10000250_pt1 | contig 20299 bp, 9 predicted proteins | sample EN1Hudseemescosm_FD_83661 | JGI IMG/M metagenome (GOLD analysis project Ga0105349, IMG submission 83661) | Methane-oxidizing microbial communities from mesocosms in the Hudson Canyon - EN1B Hudson Canyon | ecosystem: Environmental > Aquatic > Marine > Cold seeps | place: Hudson Canyon...
GTAATTGTGACGTGAATGATTCGCATGGTACTGGCTGTGCAGGTCTTGCTGCAGCTCGTGGAAATAACGGAATCGGAATCTCCGGCGTGGCATGGAATGCACAGATACAACCGGTGAGATTGGGATTCGGAAATCATTGGACACAAAATGACTGGATAATAGATGCACTGACATGGTCCACGGATAACGGTGCAGATATCCTGTCAAATTCGTGGGGTGGTGGTGCTCCTAGTACCGCAGAATCCAACACGATGGATTACTCTCTGAGTGTAGGGCGAAATGGTCTCGGATGTCTACTCGTGTTTGCGAGTGGCAATGAGAGTGCCGGCGTCAGTTTTCCTGCGGCCTATTCTCAAACAGTCGCTGTCGGAGCTTCGAGTCCCTGCGATGAGATCAAATCTATATCCTCATGTGATGGAGAAAACTTTTGGGGTTCTAACACCGGACCTCAACAATCAATTGTTGCTCCAGGGGTATTGATGGTGACCACTGACATCACTGGGGCCACAGGAATGGTCAATGGAGATTACACTACAACGTTTAATGGGACCTCTTCAGCGACGCCCGTAGTTGCTGGAGCACTTGCCGTTATTCTGTCGCATGATCCGACTCTTTCTGCAGCCACTGCCGTAGATATTTTGCAAATAGCAGCAGACGACCAAGTCGGACCTGTTGGACAGGACGGACCCGGGTTCGATGACAATTTTGGACATGGCCGCTTGAACCTTGCCAACATGCTCGCACTGATGGGGGGGCCTGCTTCTCCCACGAATCTGACATGCTCTGAGACGGGTGTTGGAGTGCAGATCAGTTGGACACCAGGAGAGGCCTATGATCAGGTCATCGTGAGAAGAGATGGTGCACTCCTTTCGACGCTAGGGGGGAATGCTACGGGATTCCTCGACGTGAACACCCCAGCGGGACAGCACACTTGGGAAGTTCAAGGCTTCGTTGGAGGAACTCCGAGTTTGAGTGTGAATTGCTCGTTGTTCCTGATTGGAAATGCAAAGGATCTGATCTGGTCCCCAGGGACAGGAACTGTGAATTCCGGCCTGAACTTTGGGAATGACCTGGTTCAAACAGGTAGAGAAGCCATCCTCACGAGCAATCTGACCGCCTTTCAAGACTTGGATGTATTCGACAGGATCTGGGTAATGTTGGGAATGTTCCCGAATAACCACCAGATTACTGAGGCCGAATCAGCGTCCCTTGTGACCTTTCTCACGAATGGCGTGGGTGGAAAAGCCCTTTATATGGAGGGTGGAGATACTTGGTTCTTCGATCCCCAGAGACCGATTCATGCACAGTTTGGAATTACCGCATTATCAGATGGAGCCAGTGCCGATGATTTGGCAACGGTGACAGGTTTTGCAACCACAGGCTGTGATCTATCGGGACTCTCACTGACATACACCGGTGAGAACAGTTGGGTCGATCGTATCTCCGCGAATGTCGACTCTGCGGTTGTTCAGTCCAACCAAGCTCCCGCATATGACGTCGCAGTCTTTAGGGATAACGGTGGCCAATTGACATTAGGTGCTTCTTACGAAAACGGTGGGCTCATCGATGGCACCGGAACCCGATCACAACTGGTCGAAGCACTTTTGGCTTGTATGGGGGGCACTCTTATTGCTCCTACAGATCTGACGTGCTCTCCCAATGGATCTTCGGTAACGCTGACATGGACGAACGCAGGAAACTGGGATTCCATAGAGGTGGTTACTGACGGAGGAACCCCATTAGTACTTCCGGCTTCTGCTACAACGACCACGATCACGGGTTTGGGGATCGGATCACATACCTTTGAGGTGAGTTCTATCATTGGTACAGAAGTTTCAATACCTGCAGCTTGCTCGATTGGTATTGCGCCGGATGGACCCACTAATCTGAGTTGTAATCCATTCGGCTCTAATGTTCAGATTTCATGGTCAAATCCGATTACTTACGATTCGATTGAGATACTTAGAAACTCCATCGTGATCGCCAGCCTCGCTGGATCTCCGACTTCGTATACAGATGTTTCGCCAGGGAGCGGTACTCACGGATATTTCGTCCGTGGACTCTTGAGTGGAGTGGATAGTAATGCTTCCAGTTGTGGAGTCTTTATCCCCCCAAATCCGGTGCAAGGATTGTCTTGTCAGATTACAGGAGTCACAGCCGCGATTTCTTGGACGAATGGAGATACCTACGACGACATCCAAGTTCGTAGGGGTGGATTACTGATTGCGACACTGGCGGGGACTGCCACCACTTTCCAGGATCAACCTGGTTCGGGTAGTCATCAGTGGTCGATTCTGGGTGTTCTGCAATCGGTCAGTTCTTCAGAAGTGGGATGCAGCGGAACGGTAGTTCCAATAGCACCTTCAAATCTGGTCTGTTCAACGTCCGGAGCGAATGCCAACCTTTCATGGTCAAACTCTCAATCCTATTCTTCTTTGATTGTTTCGAGAAATGGTTTGGATGTTGCAACTCTCGCTGGAACTTCTATTTCCTTCGTAGAGAACCCGGGACCGGGCAGTTTTAGTTACTCGATTCGAGCAATAGCAGGTGGTATCGAAAGTTCCGCCGTGAGTTGTGCGGTGATTCGTAATCCTCAAGGTGTCTCGAATCTTGATTGCCAATTTTCAGGGAGTACTGCTACTTTGATTTGGACCGCTGAAGCTGGATTGACCTCGATTCTTATTGAACGAAATGGTTCTTTAGTCGCAACACTTGGTGGGAATGCCAGTTTCTATCAAGAGAATAGTCCTCCGTCAGGGCAAACGTCGTACTCGATAACACCAATAGCAGCATCGCTCTCTGGAACAGCAACGAATTGCTCGATCAGCGTTCCACCGGGACCCGTAACAAACTTAGTTTGTTCCAGTCCTGCCGATTTCTCTGCTCAACTGAGTTGGAGTGCTCCAGCTAATCTGACCTCTATAGAGGTCAGAAGAAATGGCGACTTGCTCTCAACATTGGTTGGGACAGCGGAGTCATTCACAGATTCGACAGCGCCTGGAGGCTTACAGAGTTATTCCCTGACCACGATATCAGCGAGTATTCAAGGTGGATCGACTTCATGCCTAGTAGACGTCTCAATCCCTTCTGCGCCAGTGTGCAGCATGAGTGCGGATGTGACGTCAGGAACTTCTCCGTTGCAGGTTCAGTTCACGGATGGGAGTACAGGTTCTATCACATCGTGGGAATGGGACTTTGGAGATGGAGTCACCTCCAATCAGCAAAATCCCCAGCATGTATTCAATGCTCCTGCGATTTATCCCGTATCACTGACGGTCACGGGGCCGGGTGGATTTGATTCAGCATCGTTGAACATTACCGTTACGGAGCCTGCTCCGGTCGCTGAATTTAGTGCGAGTGTTGTTTCGGGGACTGCACCATTGACCGTTCAGTTTTCTGACTTGAGCACTGGCAGTATTAATTCTCGTAGTTGGACCTTTGGTGATAGTAATTCTTCAACGATTCAAAACCCCGAGCATACCTACGTGTCGCCAGGGGTATATTCAGTCAGTCTTTCGGTGGTCGGCCCAGGCGGAAGTGATAACTCGACGCAGGCAGCTCTTATCGAAGTTCTCGCTGCGCCTGTGTTTGTCAGAGGAGATGCCAATTCAGATGGCAGATCCGATATTTCTGATGCGATCCAGATTTTAGAATACATGTTCTTCTCTGGAGTCGCGTCTTGTGAATCGGCTCTCGATCTAGATGACGACGGTGTGGTAGGTATCGCAGATGCGATAGGAAAGTTAACGCAGGTTTTCCAAGGGACACTCACTCCCGCTGCACCCTTCCCTGATTGTGGTTCCGATCCAACGTTAGATGGATTGACCTGTTCAAGTCAGTCCACTTGCCCCTAAGTTCATGAAGGTATTTCAATACGATTTGACCCTGCGGAAGAGCGACCTCTTTCGCAGGTTTTTTTATGATGAAAAAGGGGCTTCTTTATTGCGAATTAATAACTGCAATAAAAATGAAGAAGGACTGATTTATATACAGTTTAAAGAATCCGGGGTTGGATCAACGCCGGGAGCTGGATAAGGCATGGGGGGTAAGGGGCCAGTTCCAAAGAGTAGGTCGAGTAGCAATACAGGGTCAGCGATGTTGATAGATCCTGAATCATTGCAATCAAGTGAGTCTAAGCAAATGGGGTTTGTCGAACTGAATAGGTATCCCAGCATATTGATGGCGTCTGAAATCGTGAGTACCGAGTTCATGTCAGAGTCACAGCGAATGAAAAGATTCGGTAGGTCTACGATACAGTTGGTGGGTTCGGAGAAGATTCCGAAAGCAACGCCTCTTAATGAATATTCGACGCTTCCAGAACCGGAAGGGGTATCAACGAATGAGGTTTCTGTTCCTGCAAGCGTATTAATCGGAATACCATTCCGTACGACTTGAATCCAGTCGTAGGTCGTTCCGTTTTCCCATGTGAGATTGACGTCTTGGGTATTGACTGCGCAATTTAGATTGAATATCGAAGCGGAGAGACTGGGGAACTGGAAATCTTGAGATAGGTTTGAGTCGATATTGATATTTGGAATCACTTCATTCGGTAAACCTGTGCCTATCGGCGCAGTTGCAGTGAGGGTCCAAACTCCGCTACCCAAGTTTAGTTGATAGGTACCGTCAGCATTTGAAAGGGTAGAACCCCAAGGAGGAACGACGCCATTTGATGCATTAGTGGCTTCTATTAAAGTGCCTGGCAGAGGTGAGAGGGCCGTCAATACGATTCCTGTCACACTCACTGCGGTGTCGAGGACTATGGTTCCAAGAGCTGTTTGTGTGTAGCAAGCCTGGTTATAGATGTACTTGGGCGCAAGATTCGATCCGACGGGTGGAGTCAATGTAAGGTTGTAGTCATCTGCGTAGACGACAGCGCTGAAATCTCCGGCTACGTTCCCATTTTCATGAAGCGTATCGTAGAGCTGCCCATTTGCAGTTCTGTAGAATTCAACGTCCACCAGTGGAACAGAAGATCCCAAGGAGTTTGTGAATGAGCCTGTCACATTAATGCCGTCCTCAAGAAGGATGGATCCAAGGTTGATTGGACTCGAGGACGGAAGGTCAATGTGCACACGTTTTGATATGCGTACAGGGCCGGATAGTGGCGGATCCACTTCAAGGGTCACGAGTCCTGCTGGCAGTAATAGATCGAACTCACCCGCTGCATTTGTAATATCTGAGCTGAGGTAAATCGGATTTGTTGTTGTTGTGTATTCGGCATCAAACATCGCTCCATCGAGAGGAGTACTTGTGGAAGAGAGGACTGTTCCCAACAGGTGATATCCCAATGGGACGACCACTGTGCCCATATCGATATTCGAATTTACGATCAGATTGTTGACGACGTGCGGGACGCGTTCTTCACCAGCTATCGGAGAGACCAAACGATGGCGAATCTCCCAAGTACCTTGCGGTACCAAAACGTTGAAAATGCCAGAAGCGTTGGTGTCATCATTGAACAAGTCTAATGGTGCTCCTGAAAGGTCATATGCGTTCATATCGATGCCTGGCAGAGGGACACCATTTTCATCAATAACCAAACCCGTAAGTGTGTGTGCCATATCCATGGTGACCACTCCGGTGTTGGTATTACCGAAGAGCAATCCAAGGTCTATCTCGGCTGGAAATACCGTTGGATTCAAGGCTGTATCACTGAATGTGATTCTGTATTCGTCGATGATTGCGGGGATTGCGACTGAGAAAAATCCCTGAGGATTTGTCACGTCACCCACGAGATCGAGCCAGCCTGATTGGTCGCTTCGTATGTCAATATCGATCCCCGACATTGCCAAACCATCTGAGTTGAGAACTTGACCACTCAGTAGCCAGCCTGTGGCCAAAGCCACGGTTCCAATATCCAAGTTGCCATTCAGGGAAATGGTTATTTCTTTACTCAGGTGAGCGGAGGTGGGTTCGAATTGAAGGAGATATTCTCCAATAGCGATGCTGCTTTGGATGGTTGCAGAAAAGTTTCCGTTGAGATCTGTCGAGTCTCCCGACAGCAAGATGGGGAAAGCAGGATTGAGCGGGTCTACGAGGTCGATGTCCACGGCAGGGATAGGCCCTCCCGCTGCATCCGTCACATTTCCGGTAATCACCCACGTCTGTGCGTGTATTGTTGACAAATCGCCGTTGAATAGGACGGCCAGAAATGTAAACAAGCAGAACCATATTTTATTCGAACAATACTCTTTTAGTCGCATCTCGCTGAATTCTCCTAATCGAGGTGTTGTTACATACCTAAAGGTAGAATTTTTGATCCTGAAACACTGGATCAGTCTCATTATTGTTACACAGTAAGATCTGGTTGTATACGTTGTAAAATATACAATCGGCAATAAAGTCACATAAGGGAGGTCTGAATGGGCCTCATGCGGTCGATAGGATGAAAAAAATGTGTAAAGATTGGGTAATGGATTGATCAGACTTCTGTCCGAAATGGGCAGGGGTGCATTCCTTCTTCAACGTTTGATAATTTTGCCAATAGTGCCCGAGAGAGGATTCTCACCCATGATCTTGAAAAATTCAGGGGTCTTACTTCTCATCATGCTGGCCTCCCTCTGTTGGGGTTTGCAAGCTCAGGCTGATCCTCCACCCGGATACTATTCGTCCGCGAGTGGACTCACTGGCGAATCTCTTCGTGTGGCTCTCCATCAAATTATCGATGACCACCAAAGAATCCCTTACACCAGCAGTGCTACAGATACCTGGGACGTTCTTGGGATCTCAGAGGAAGATCCTACAAATCCCTCAAACCTCATCACCGTTTACCGAAATACTTCGGTGCCCTGGTCGGCGCAGAATACGACTAACGGTTGGAACCGTGAACACACTTGGCCTTCCTCCTTTGGTTACACCAATGACAATGGCTGCAATTACCCATATTCAGATTTACATCAGTTGAGAGCGGCGAGCCCATCCTACAATTCTGCGCGGGGCAACAGGCCCTACGATTGGTGTGTCTCTACGAATTGCGAATCCTTTCCTGCGTCGGGTACAGCCTTCAATAATCTCTCTAGTGGATTTGGAAGCACCGGTTCATGGGAAGCTTGGGAAGACCGCAGGGGCGATGTTGCGAGAAATATTTTGTACATGGATACGAGATATGAGGGGGGGAATCACTCTCCGTCGGGGTGCGCCGAGCCTGATTTGAGGGTCACCAACAATCGCAATTTGATCGTCTCGAATACTAATCAAAATCAAAGCGTTGCGTATATGGGAATCCTGAGTGTGTTACTGGAGTGGCATTTGGAAGATCCCGTAAGCCTACAAGAGCAAAACCGAAATGATGTTATTTTTGGATTTCAGGGAAACCGAAATCCTTTCATCGATCACCCTGAGTTCGTGTGTCAAATTTGGTCTTGTCCTGTGACCGATACCATCCCGCCCGCTGTGCCTTTAGGTCTTGTTGCGGTGGCAGGGGATTGCCAATCAGTTCTGAATTGGTCAGATAATACTGAATCTGACTTTTCTAGTTACACGATCTATCGGTCGCTCTCTCCCGCAGGGCCTTTTGGTGCGTTAGCCACAACGGCGCTCAGTGCGTTTACTGATACCGTTGTCGATGGCGGAACGACTTATTACTATCAGGTCACCGCCACGGATTTCTCTGGAAATCAGAGTGCTGCAGGAACTTCGGCTTCTGCGACTCCGACAGTGGGCACCGGTTGTGGTGGACCTCCGCCCGATCCCGGATCCATCAATCTTGTCATTTCAGAACTGATGCCAAATCCACAGGCCTCTAGCGATGCCACTGGAGAGTGGTTTGAGATATTCAACCGAGGAAGTGCCTCCGTAGATCTCTCAGGGTGGACCGTGAAAGATAATGATACTGACCTTCATGTGATCAGCTCTCCAGGAGGGTTAGTCATCGCTCCCCTTCAGTTTTTGGTGTTGGCACGGTCTGGTGACGCTACCGTCAATGGGGGCATCACTCCTGATTACGTCTACGGCTCTCTGATTCTTGCAAATAGTGTGGATGAAGTTGTTCTGTTGGACCCTCAAGGAGTGGAGCACACTCGAGTCAACTACACGTCTGGAACATTTCCTTTTGCTGCAGGACTCAGTTGTGAAATCAGCGATCTACTGTCAGTGAATCCTGGTGATCCAACGGTTTGGGTGGCTGCTCAGCAAGTCTTCGGAACGGGTGATCTTGGAAGCCCAGGAAATGAGGGATCTGCTACCCTTCCGTCTCCTCCTTCCACAAATGATTTCCTGAGAGGTGATCCCAATCAGGATGGCACTGTGGATATTAGTGATCCTATTCTGACTCTGGATTTCCTATTCGGATCGACGTCTGCATTGCCATGTCCTGACGCTGCAGATTCAAATGATGATGGTGGCGTCGATATTTCGGATGCCATCTTCTTGTTGCAATATTTATTCGAGGGATCCGTCACTATCCCTGAACCTACCTCTGCTCCCGGCCCAGACCCGACCGCTGACGGACTGGGCTGCTAATCAGTATGATCGCCGCAAGGAAAAGCAGAACACTGTGGGGGTGAAACCCCATGGATTGTTTTCCCTTTGGAGGTAGATCTACCCATTTCATGAGTGCGAGATTTTCCAAAGAAGATTCACTCACGACAAATGATCTTTCAGAATCTATAGGAGATTGCTGATAGATCACGGGGTCCAAAATATGATCTGGAAGTTCACCCTTGAACATTGTTGAGCCGGGTTCGGCAGTGAGTAGAAGAGATTGTTTGCTCAAAGTCGAAGAATCAAATCCTTGCTCCATTTCGAGTCCATCCCCTGGACGTCTTTCCATCATGAAGACACGTTTTCCTGAAGCGGACTGGGTCAAGGCCCCTTGGCGCAGTGAGGTCGAATTCCTCTCCAGTGCTGAAACCAGTAGCTCCCTAAGACGTGCTTTAATACGGGGTCCTGAAGATCCCAAACGTAGAGGATCGAGGCCTGACCACCATGTCACCGCCCAGCCCAATTCGACACGTTGAATAGTGAGTAGAGGTCTTCTCTGTGCATCTGTCCAAACGAGTTCTGCGGTACTCATGCGAGATGTCGAGTCTGGAGTGAGGCTCTGGTATGGGATTCCGATAGGGTCGGTGTAACCCGACAAGAAGACGGAGCTTAAATCTTGGATCAGTGGTGAGGTTGTTTTCTTCCAGCCTTCTGGATTCTCCTCTAATAGAGTCTTCAGAATTTCTTGTGCTTCTGTAGGGTCAGCGGCCTCTTGCCAGCGACCTCCAGAGGCACGGGTCAGTTGCGAAACAACTGAAGTATCGATTTTATTTCCTACAAGAAGAACTTCGAGTTCCACTTCAGCAAGTGCTATTTCTTTTCCTAAGTCGCTCCACCGATCGGGTGTTGTTTTTCCATCGGTGATAAGCACAACTCTTCTTTGTCCGGAATGATTTTTGAGAACCGGAAGAACTTTTCGAATGGCCTTGCCGAGTTGGGTTCCGCCGCCAGAACGAATCAACTCTGGGATTTGCTCCAGCGTGTTGGAGGTGATGGCGGTTCCCGGCTCTAGAATCCAGTTCAACTCATCTCTGAACCCTGCGAGTCCCCAGCGTGTGTTTCCATCTCCTGACTCGAGAAGAATCAGAGTAGATTCCAACAAGGTCGTGGCTGCTGATCCCAATAGACTTCCTGAGAGATCGATGAGTAATAAACCCATATCGAGATCTCCCTCTGGGGGAGGTTCCGGCAGGTTTACACCTAGAATGTTACTGAGTGAACTTCTCGTCTCTTCGTCTTCGCAACCGGGTGATCCCACACTGGCGAACAAGATCCCCCCTGATCGAACCCATTTATCGATCTCTTCGATTCTTTCCGAGGAGAGTTCTTGGCCTTGCCAAGCATAGAGTCCTCCCAGTGACGGGGTCGGTAACGACATCGTCGACGATTTAAAAGTGGGTTCTTCAAAGAGTTGGCTCAGTCCAGCAGAGGTTTTCTCTGTGATAGAAACCGGAAAGGAAGGAAGAACCAGTAAAGGAGCCTCGACGCCCTCTGCATCGATGATCGTCCAGAGCCCTGAAAATTCAGGTGTGAGTGGAAGGGTGAGGGGCGAGATCGATCCGCGTGGATTCTTTTGTGTCCAACCGGAAACATCAGAGTCTTGGAGGTGGACGATGTGAATCACTTCTCCGGGTCGGCATGAGTTCTTCGAGAGGCTCCATTGGGGTGTCTGTTGCCCAGAGAATTTCCAGCCCATTCCTCTGGCCATCAGCGCCTCGAAGAATTCTGGAGGTGGGGCGACTTCTTGACGAGGAATTTGAATAACGGATCCGGCTGGAAGACTCTTCGCCCAGAGGACATAAGAGGATGTCTGGGAAGTTTTCTCCGGAAGTCGGTATTCATGTTGAGTGAGACTGCCGAGTAATGCGATCAAGAGTACAGCGGCGCTCCATTTTGATCCTGACCCGAGAAGTACGGGGAGTAGAACCAAGAGAATACTTGTGAAAAGGAAGGGGAGGTGGAGCCCGGCCCAAGTCTGTGAATCGATGCGAGATCGAGAAGCCTCTCCTAGTTCGATCAGCATCCTCGTCAGCAAGAGTGGCCAATCAGATCTTTCAGAAAGATCCCCACCTGTTGGGGAGAATCCCCATAGAAACCCATCTGCAGTGCGGGTGACGAGGGCTTCTCCCTTGGATCCTGTGAGGATGGGTGTCCCCGTCGCGGTTTGGTAACTGGAAGAAATGGTCCATTGTTCAGGTTGAAGACCCCTCAACAGGGGATCATCTAATTTTGCAGCGCGCATGGAAGGTAGCCAAACTTCCGGTCCTTCCGAGACAAAACCCACATGACGATTTCGAACAGATCTCGCTGGGCCGATTTCTACTTCCGCAGTGTTACGTTGGGCGGCATCGACGCGTGTGATCCAGTTCTGTTCTTCCAATGCGATGAGAACTTCATTCACCCCAGGCCGTTCTCCGAGTTGAAAGACTCGAATAGGGTCAGGTCTAGGAGGAACCTTGAGTTCCATAGAGTTGTTTGAACCCTTTAAACTGAGAAGGGTCTCCGGAGGTAATTCTGGAAATGAAATTGTCACAGCACCTGAGGCCGATGATACGTAGGTTGCATTCACAGGTGAGCCAGTATCGAGTAATGAAAGTGGGCCTTGGGGGGGAGTCTTCACGTCGAGATGGATAAAGCCATTGAAGTCTCGGGACCACCCGATCTCGTTTTCCGATAGTGGCACAACACGGGGGCCTGCTGAAAGCAGGATGAGAAAGACACCGATACACAATGGAAGCAGTTTTGTCCGGACCTCTGTGGGTGTCGATAGACGCTTCCATATCTCCACTTGAGCCACTGGGATGGGTCTCACCTTGGATCTTTGTCGGTAACGAAGCCACCACCAGTAGAGTGCAAAAGGGAGCAAGCTTAGGAGCCAGTATGGCTGAATCAGCTCAATACTCATCCTGATATGACTTCCAATGGACCTCGATGACGAGTCAGTTGATTGAGTAACAAGGTACCAGAATCAGCGGATTCAATACTGTGATGACATCCTCTACTTCGTGTGAGCCAATCATGAAGTCTTTTGATCTGAGTCGAGAGTTCACGTTGATATTGGCGTTGAGTCTCTTCATCGATCTGCCCTTGCCAGTGGTCTCCGTTGAGAGCTTGAAGTCGGCATGATCCCTGAAATTCAGGATGAGTTTCTTCTCGGTTCCAAAGTGACCACCAATGAAAACGGGATGTTCGAGAAAGAGAAGGTGTATTTTCAAGTTCTTCAAACACAAGTCGATCGCTGAGAATCACGATTCGGCCTGTGGGAAATGATCCAGAAATCTGGGGTAATGATGTTTTCAGGGGGCCACGACGAGCTTCGCCAGGGTGGTTCTCTGCGGAACAAGAATGAAGCTGTGATCCATCGAGTAACCACTCTCTATGGGGGACCCGAGTCGATTTCGAAATACCTCGTAGAATCGACCGAAGACTTTCCAATGAGTTCTTTCGGTCACCAAAGGTCATGGTCGGGCCCCCGTCAAGAATCACGTGGACCGGCTCATCTGCATCTTGACGATATTGGCGAATCCAGCGCTGTTTGAATCGAAGCCATGCGCCCAAGTCGAGTTGATGCAAATCGTCGCCGGTGTTCCAAGGGCGATGACCGTCGAACTCGCCAGTACCACCTGCAAGGTGGGCAACCCCTGTTCCTGGAAGAGTACCTCCACGACCATCACGCCAGCGAAGTCTTAATAGAAAATGGTCGGGAAGCGTTGCATCGTAACCTGTCATGGTCTGCTCCCGCTGGCGTCCCAACCCCAAACTTCTAGGTGTCCCCATGGTCGTAGCAAAAATATTTTGTTGCGTTGAATCAGCGGGGCTGGCTGAACCCAACGAACTGCCCTGTATGCTCCGGGTTCAGGGGCCGGCGTGAGAGGTTTCATCTCGCCATGAAATTGACCCCGTTCCTGACACCAAGAAGGCATGCGCCAGAGTCGATCAGCAAGGATGTAAATTTCTTCCCCATGAGTCGTGATCGAGGTGGCCCTTAAATCGGGACGATCTCGCTCTCCTGGAAGTGGTGGAAGAACTATGGGGTGCCATTCGTCATGGAGCAGAAAAGAGAGCCATGATTGACCCTTCTCTTGTCCCAAGACCAAGACTCCTTCTCCATAAGGCTGGACAGAATATCCCCCTGATCGTGGAAGAGGGATATGGCCTTTTGGCGTGACGAGAGAGAGACCAGAGCTCTCGATCAATATCAGAGTTTCGCTCATGGGGCCGGCTAATGTGGCGGCGGCACAATGCCCCAAATAATTTTGGGGAGGGTCTATGACTTGAGGTCCCCATCGATCCAGCTTCCAGAATTTATCTGAGATCAGAAGGAAACTGGAAACTCCATATGGACTTTGGCAAGAGACCACACGAGGGGAAGCCGAGGATGCCCATGCTGATTCCTCAAGAATCGGGATAGAGAGGACTTCTTCCTTTGGGAGGGGGGCAAACCCTAATGGGCCGGGCAAGGGAGCTTCGAGAAGAGGTCTCCACCAGCGTGCCTGTGGTTGATTTTCCTCGACATAACCGACCCATCCCGACCGGGTGATCACGATTCGGTCAGTCGTACCAGTCGTCGATAAGATTTGTTCTCCGGAGGGAAGGGGATTCCACAGGATATCCTGAGGATCCTGTACCGATGGGATCTCCCCAGAAGTTGGAATGTTGTGCAACAACTCAAGGTGATCTGGAATCGGCAGTGGGAGTTCGGGTTCAGTAATGCCTGCAAATCCCGCGTCTGCCGGAGCGAGGGGGATCGAGTGGGCGATAGGAATCCGCGAAAATTGCCCCTCCAGACCCGAGACATTGACGGTCAGTGCGTCCGCTTTGACGATGAGGGAGGCCCATTCCAGTGCCGCAGAGGAACGTTCTCTGTGGGCCACGGATTTCATGAATCGAATGACAGAAGTCGGCCAGCGATCATTGGGCACATGAGAGACCAGTTTGTCGAGTGAGGAGATCCAAAGTTGCAGGAGATCAAGGCGCGGCCCCGAATCCGGGTCCAGTAATGGTCTCGAATCATCACCGACTCGGGAGAGCTGGATAGAAGTCTCTCCGAATTGGAGAGACCATGAGGATTCATCTCCTTCTATCTGAAGGTCTCCTACCTCGAGTGAAAAGCCAGGCGTTTGATGAATGGGTTCTCCATTTGTACCCGTCTCTCTCCAGGTCCGTAAATGCCACTCTTCATGGGAGAGGTCTGGGCCGGGAACTCGGAGTGATCGGTGATTCCAACGGCCGATGATTTGCCCCGGTTGAGTTGTTTGTGATGGAATGTCTAAGGGGGAGATGGCAGCAGAAAGAGGCCATGTGGCGAGAACTCCTGGAAGGATCTCAACTGACACGGCGGCATCGGGAGAGAGTCGACGTGCACGATCGCTCTCTCGAACTTCTCCCGAGAGTCGACTCGCATGAAACCAGAGACGGGCCTCTAGCGCACTTCCAGCGTCGGAGTGCAGTGCCGCCATGCGTGCTAATTTCGCGGCTTCTGGATCTTTGACGAAACGCAATAATTTTTCACGTTGCTCAGGTGGAAGTGTTCTGGAAAACCACTCTGGTTTGCGCTGGAAGAGTTCTTCGGAGATGGAGGATGGGCGTTGAAGAGGAGTCAGGGAAGCCTGTCGAATGGCGACTATTTTTCGGGCGGTTCTCTGGTCCCCCTTTTCCAAAGACTCTGATGCTCCAAGGAGAGATGGGATGGGATGTTCTGAATCAGGAAGTGAGGTCACCGATTGAGGAGACATTCCCAAAGACCCTCGCCAAAGTTCTTCCAGTGCGGGTGACCTTTGAAACCAAGACTTTTGAAACCAAGGGTCGAGGCGTAGGCCCACCAGGCGACAGTATGCGAGGGCTTCCTGAATAGAGCCTAATGACTTGATCGATTCAGGATATTCAGAAAGAAGAGTTTCGATTTCACGTGAATCTCCACTGTGGATCATCAATCGCAGTGCAGTATCGGGGTATCCCATTTCTAGGAGGAGGCGAGAGCCCTTTTGTACTTCTGAATAAAAGGGTAAAGCATCGCTGATGAGTTGGAGATCATCTGGTGAGAGTTCTGTCCCAACACCTACTGCTTGAGAAGAGTTGGGATCGATGATCTGGAAAATGAACTGAGCCCCGGCTGTTGGTCTGAGATTTCCTAAAATTTTTCGTGCTTCTTCGGGCCAACCTCCTCGGAGCCAGATTTGACTCAGTGCGCTGCGTGCCGCCGGATCATCATCGATAGAGATCGCTTGTTCCAGCAGAGAGACGACCTCGGGGAGTCCTTCAAATTTAAGATAACTTTCTGCGGCCCTTCGAAAAAGAGCGGCACTCTTTCTCTTTGTTGCTTCGGAGATGAGAGCTTGTCGAAGTTCTACCATGCGAGCCCGTTCGCGGCCCCAGTTCCAAGCCTCTTCGACCACCTCATCTTGATCAGCATGGGTGATGATCATATTCACAATCGCAGAGAGTGCCGGATCTTGATCAAGATTGTGAGCCAAGGATGGGGCAGGGAGAGTGAAGAGAAAAGAAACGAGAAGGAGAAGCCACAGGGATAGAGGCAACTTCCTGTTCCAGAAATTGGGGTCGAAGCGAACCCAGCTCAGAGAATGGAAATTGCGACGCATGATTTAGCTGACCTCTTTGTCGACAGCACGGACAATTTCACTCACTTGGAGACCTTGGAGTTCTCCTTCTAGGCTCATCACTAGTCGGTGACGAATAATTTCTTCTCGCCATGTCTGCCAATCTTCATCGGCAAGGTGAGTGCGTCCTGCACGGAGAGCCTCCACCTTTCCACAAAGGATTAAGGCTTGTAGAGCTCTCGCCCCCGCTCCCAGACGGACGCCCTTGCGAACGGATTCAGGTGCCGTCGAGTCTTCAGGTCGGGTCGCTGCGATCCAGCGTGCTGCACGATCAAGAACTGCGGGAGCGGCGATGACTTTCCGAACAGTTTCGCGGAGTTTTGAAAAGGTTGAAGGAGTGAAACAACTCTCCATTTGTTGTTCTTCATTGATCGTCGTCAATGCTGCAATCTTTGAGAGAGTCTCTGCATCGGGACTGGTCAGAACGACTTCCATCAAGAACCGATCGCGCTGGGCCTCCGGCAGAGGGTAGGTGCCCTCCATCTCGATGGGGTTCCGTGTGGCGATGACTCCGAAAAGAGGGTCAAGCCTATGCCGAGTTCCTGCGACGGTGATCGATCGTTCCTGCATCGCTTCCAGCAGTGCCGATTGGGTCCGAGGTGTGCCTCGATTAATTTCATCTGCGACCACCAGTTGGCGAAAAATCGGACCTGGACGGAATTCGATGCGATCTCCAGATTCTCCAGTAATGAGAGTTTCAGCGCCGAGAATATCTGCGGGCAGGAGATCCGGAGTGAATTGGATTCGACCTTTTTGGAGGCCCATTCCGAGAGCGAGGCATTCCGCGAGACGAGTTTTTCCAGTTCCGGGGACTCCGACGAGCATGAGATGCCCACCTGCAAGCAGCGCACATGTGGAGGCGTCTATCGCTGAAGACTGGCCCAGGATGATTTTGGAAACTGAATTTCGTAAAAGTTCATCCCAATGGCGAAATTCTTTGAGCTCTTCATCGACGCTCATCGCTTTTCTTCCTTTCTGATCGTAGCTCTTTGTAGCGGTCGATCACTGCCTGCCAGCGAGGAGTGAGCTTCATCGACCGGCTTCTGGGTTCGGTCTCCCCATCTGTCCTGAAGTCCGTCGAGTCGTGGATGCTTTCTGCGGTTTCCACCAGGGTGCCAGACAACTGGAGTCGATCTATTTCGGATTCCGTGGAATCCGTGTTTTCTGGAGAACTCGCAAGGATCGTATCTCCACTGGACGGATCGAATCCTCCGTCCGCCAGATCTTCATTTCGGACCTGTGCAGGAATTCTCTCCGCAGGGCCCACGACTCCGGAACCAGTATCTTCTCCAGGGTCGGGAAGGGGAACTGTGAACCTGAGATCTGTATCGAGGGCCTCGAGTTGAGAAATCAGAGTCTTCAGCTGCTGCTCATCCGGTTGGAGCCGAGAAAGGGCAGAAGAGAGAAGAGCTTGGGCTTCCTCGGGCTTCAGTGTGCTGATCAGTTCTAGGAATTCACTCTCAGAGACCTCGCCACTCAGGAGGCGATCCCATGGATTTTGGGCATTTGGGGGCAGAGGGCTCTCCGTCCCCGGTTGGCCTTGTTCAGGAGAGGACGAGGAGAGCGGCTCAGAGGTTCCGACGGCTCGTGAGGGAAAAGCACCTACCGAAGGGGCTGAAATCGACGAGGGCGAGTCCAGGAAGCCCCAGGTGGTCATGCAAAGGGCGAGTCCCAAGAGTAACGGCATCATTTGGGGACGTGGGATCTCGGCGTCCAATTCTGCGGGAGTTGGAAGAGTCAACAGGCGAATTCTCGTCGCTAGATCCTCTCGCCATTCATTTTCGGAAGAACTGATCGGAGCGGATCTCGAAGAAGGGGTCGAAAGAGGCTCCGACGAAGAAATCCGTTGACTCGAAGGCGGTCTGGAGGCGAGTGAGAGATAGGTCTCGACCAGAGCCGGGTGCCCGGAGATACGGTCCCAAATCTTTGGCCATGTTCTCCCAACGGTAAACCGGGCCGCCAGGCTTCCGGTCAATGAGATGACAAGAAGAGCGATGAAGCCTAAGGAAAGAGGAGCAGGATCCGTCGCAGGTGCCGTATGGAGCCTCCATGTTTCAGGGAGGGGAAACCATGGCGCGAGAAGAAGCAGAGGCAGAGATAACCAAAGTGCCCGTCGAGCACCCCGAGTTCCGATATGTCTCAAGATGCGTCTTCGTCCAGTGCGCAGGCGTGGATCCGAGATGCGCCAGCGACTGAAAAAATGTTCATGGAGCCCGGGGGGCGACCCATAAGAATATTGACGGCTATGATCGGGACTCTTCATACCCTCAGGATATCCTCGGGAAGCACTCAGGGAACCCTGTCACCAGGCTTGAGGAGACTCTTATTTTCCCGGTGGTTGACACTGGGGTCATCTGATCGCAGGATCCTTTTCTAGATAGTCCAAATCTCACCCTTGAGGTGAGGCGGATGACGGTCGGGGGATCGTCCCGGAATAACATTTCCGGATTCCGTGGAGAGACAATTTGGCGAGTGATTCTCAGATGAATCGGTTCTTCAATGAATCGTCTTTGAATTGTCGCTGGATTGAAAGAGTGGCTATGGGCGTGTGGTTTTGGAAGGCTTTTCTGACCAGATCGGGTGACTTCAGGTGAGGGTCGGGTTTTGAACCCGGGATATCGCCTGAACACGATGACTGGCGGATCATAGGGCAGGGGGAAGCGTGGCTGAGCAATTGCATCAGTATGCCAGAGTTCACGAGATTGTGCCGGTCGAGAGTTGGCGCAAAGACGGTGTCGAAGGTTGGCTTTTTCGCAACAAGGAAAATCAGACGATTTTCGTGGAAACCGCTGAATTGATGCGCGAAACTTCCGCGCTTGAGTTTTCCTGATCGACGAGTATCAACAAACGGAATGGGTTCGAGTGAGGGTGACTTCACTCTGAACTTCTGCTGAGGCCGCTTTCCACCTTGAATTTTAGCAAGGTGGGGTGATCGATCGGCATGGTGCCTGATGGAGTCAAGATTTGGAGACTTTCCAATTCCTTGGCGAAACTTTGGCATTTTTACCGGATCGTCAGCAGAAAATGATTTCCGGGAGTATGATAAATAGTGGTTACGCGAACGGGGCGTAGCTCAGCCTGGCAGAGTGCCTGCTTTGGGAGCAGGATGTCGGAGGTTCGAATCCTCTCGCCCCGACCATTTTAATATTAAGACCGCCTGGTGATATCACCAGGCGGTTTTTTTTTGATGAAAACTTCACGCTCAAAAAAAGGGCCCGCGACGATTTCCGTCACGGGCCCGATCTATCAGTTTCATTTTGCGCGACAGTCTTATGGACAGTTTGAAGTGACTGAACAAGGTAAAAGAGAGTTCAGGTCAGGGCCACACTGTGGATAAGGCGCCGAAATTTGAACCTCACCCGAGAAAATGCCCTGCATTAGGAACACGGGATCCGCGAGATTGAGCATGTTGTCTGCGTTGACATCCATGGCCATTCCGCACGGAGGAGCCATCATTCCAAAAATCGTGTAAATGATCACGATACCATCGGACACGTCGATCTGACCATCGCTGTTGGAGTCCCCACGAATGAAGAAGGTTCCTTCACAGGTATCCGGGATACCGTTGGTATTGGTGTCGATGGCTCCGGAGATGATGTCGCAAGTATCCGGTACTCCGTTTGCATCACAGTCAGGACTTCCCTGTGCCAGTTCGCATGAATCTAGAACTCCGTCGCCATTGCAGTCATCATCAAGACCATCTGTGATTTCACAGCTGTCTAGTTGTCCGTCGTTATCACAATCTGCGGTGGAAGAGTTCAGCATTTGGCATGAGTCAGGGGTTCCGTCTGCATCACAATCAGAACTGAAACCGGTATTGATATCACACTCATCCAGAGTGCCGTTGTTGTTACAGTCCGGGCCAGGTACCTGATCCGGATCACAAGAGTTCAAGACTCCGTCACCATCTAGGTCACCATCGTTGATGTCACATATTCCATCCCCGTCACTATCGAGGCCGTCATTTGAAGGGTTGTCGAATCCACTGGAACAATCGTCGCAACCATCCAAGTCAGCATCTCGACAGAGCGTTGCATCTGTTGGAGCTTCGTCCTCAAGATCAGAGACACCATCTCCGTCATCGTCTAAATCACCCAGATCACAGAGTCCGTCTCCATCGAGATCGGGGCCATCTGAGGAGGTGTTATCAAATCCACTGAGACAATCATCACAACCGTCACCGTCGGCATCCCTGCAAAGATTGGGATTCAAAGTATCAGAGTCCTGAGAATCTAGGACTCCGTCGTTGTCATCGTCCAGATCACAGATGTCGATGCTTCCGTCAGAGTCACTATCGAGTTCACAGTCATCGGGGACTCCGTTGACGTCACAGTCGTTAGAGAGCAGCTGGCAAGTGTCGTCGATGTTGTCACCTTGACAGTCTGATCCATTAGTCAGATCGATATCGCAGTTGTTCTCGATACCATCTCCGTCGATGTCTGTATCTCCGATGTCACATAGTCCGTCTCCGTCAGAATCGGTTCCGTCAGCGGAGGGATTGTCAAATCCACTGGAGCAATCATCGCAGCCGTCAGCATCTGCATCTCTACACAGATTGGGATTGAGTGGCGATTCGTCTAAGGAGTCGCTGACTCCGTCATTGTCATCGTCTGAATCTCCAAAATCGCAAAGACCATCTCCGTCGGAGTCTAGACCATCTTCAAGAGGAAGGTTGATTCCACTTGCACAGTCATCGCAGCCATCTTGATCAATGTCCTGGCAGGAAGTGGGATTGAGAGGGGAGTTGTCCTGATCGTCGGGGACTCCGTCAGCATCGTCGTCCGTATCACCGCTGTCACAAAGACCGTCACCGTCAAAATCATCTCCGTCTGCAGAGGAATCCCATGAACCACTGCTGCAATCGTCACATCCGTCAAGATCAGAGTCCTGACATTCGAAGTTGTTGAGAGGAGCGCTGTCCTCGGAGTCAGCAACGCCATCGTTGTCATCGTCGAGGTCGCAGTTATCGATGGTTCCGTCTTCATCCGTATCGATCTGGCAACTATCGAGAATCAGGTCTGCATCACAATCGTCGGTTGCAAGGGTGCAATCGTCTGGGATTCCGTCGAGGTTACAGTCATTTCCTGAAAGCTGACAACTGTCGTCGAGGAGGTCTGAGTTGCAGTCCAGACCACCGGTTTGATCGAGGTCACATTCATTGAGGATTCCGTCTCCATCGAGATCGGGGTCGGCATCGTCAC